>Ga0181579_10000861_pt1 | contig 25166 bp, 21 predicted proteins | sample 071ome_24_FD_132996 | JGI IMG/M metagenome (GOLD analysis project Ga0181579, IMG submission 132996) | Coastal salt marsh microbial communities from the Groves Creek Marsh, Skidaway Island, Georgia - 071402CT metaG (megahit assembly) | ecosystem: Environmental > Aquatic > Marine > Intertidal... | reverse complement strand
TTCCAAGCGCGTACGCCAGCAATAGCGCCCGGTGAGGATTCCGTAGCGGGTTGGTGTACAGACCGCTGATGACGAATGGGCATCGGTAAAGCGCATGCCCTCGGCGGCCAGGCGATTGATAGCCGGTGTGGGAATGCGAGAACCTGGATTGTTGGCCTGAACGTCGCCGTATCCAAGATCGTCAACTAGAATAAAAACGATGTTGGGCTTGCGCATTGCTGTAGCTGAGCGCGCGGGTGGCTGTAGGATTCCGATAAGCGACACGAGCGTGGCGATTAGGAATATTCGGAGTCCGATTGTCGGCATGCAGTTCATGAGATGGATTTTTGTATGAGAATCCCCTTTGGTGAGGCTAATTGCTCGTCTGGAAATCAGGATGGCGTCGTTTTCGCTCGGCTTCCAATCTCGTAATGACCTCTTGAGGCACGCGTTCCCAATCCTTGGGATGGCTGATTACGGGAGCATTCGGGTAAATTGAGCCGGTGGCTCGCTGAGAGGATCCAGGACGCATGAATTCGCCCAGCTCCCGACGGGCTTGCTTGGCCAGTCCGAGAATTTCCGATACAATCTCCGGATTGGAGCTAGCGATATTCCGGTTCTCGCCCGGATCGCTATGCAGATTGAACAATAATGGTTGATCGAATTGCGAAACGTCCTTGTTGCGGTCCCAAAAGGGGATCTGTTTTTCCTCTCGTGGCAAATGCAGCTTCCAGTCGCCCATGCGAACCGCTTGAAGATTCTCGCAATTGTAGTAAAAGAAAGGCTCGTTGGCTGATCGGCTTAAGGACTCTCCGTTGAGCAAAGGCACTAGGCTCTCCCCGTCGAATATGCGATTTGAAGGCAACTCGGCTCCGATGATCTCCGACAATGTAGGAAATAGGTCCATCGCGTGAATCTTTTCCTCGGATACGGCTCCCGATGGGATCTTGTCGGGCCAACTTAAGATAAACGGTACTCGATGCCCCCCTTCGAAGGTGACGTATTTCGTTCCTCGATAGGGCTGGGCGTATTCATTTTTCGTGGGTCCGTTGTCTGAGGTGAATACGACGATCGTGTTTTTGGCGATGCCCGCCTCCTCGAGAGTCTGCATCATTTCGCCCACGCTCCAGTCAAGCTCCTGCATGATGTCGCCGCGGACGCCATCATCGGATGATCCAGCGAAATCGCTTCCCGCTTCGTAGGGCGTGTGCGGATAGTTGTGGGCATAGTACAGAAAGAAAGGGGTTCCTTGTTTGGCGTTTTGGCGGATGATTGAAACAACCCGTTCCGTGTAGAGTTCCGTCAATTTATCTAGGGGTGTCTCGGCGAAGACTTCTTCGTCGTCATCGTAAAACTTAGGCGAATGGGCGTAGTTACAGGGCATTCCATAGTAGTGATCGAAGCCCTGCTTCCTCGGCAGGAATTTCGGTTCCGTTCCGAGATGCCACTTTCCGACAATGTACGTTTGGAAATTCCGCTTTTTGAACTGTTCAGCGAGAGTGATCTCATCTGGGTGCAGTCCCAAAAACCAATGCTGATCTCGGTTTGGGTTGATCCCCATATAGAGGCCGGCTCTCTGCGGATAGCCACCGGTTAGAAAAGCGGCCCGAGAGGGTGAGCAGATAGATGCGGCGGTATGAAAGTCGGTGAAGCGTATTCCATTCGCCGCTAGCTGGTCGATGTGCGGTGTATTGACTTTTTGGGCTCCATAGCAGCTGACATCCGAATAGCCTAGGTCATCCGTCAGCATAAAGATGACATTGGGAGTTCGGCCATCCTCGACCGCTTGGCAGATGATTAATGGGCAAATAAACAAGGTAGTAGCCGCGATCGCGATTTGTCTAAGTAGCGATGGGGATAGTAAAGGCAAATGGCTCTTCATATTAGTGAATTTTAGGGGTTTGATTGCCGCGGGACTATCTTCTTTTTCGGGGTTTGGGCGGGACCATTTGCGAGATTTCGGGAAGAAGCGCTTTGAGAGTCCTGATGGTAGCTGCGTATTCTGGGTTTTCGATCTGATTGGTCCATTGGTGCGGATCTTGGGAATAATCGTAAAATTCTTCCTGACCAGGTTCGTAGCGAGTATAGCGGAATTCCTCGGTTCGTATACTAATGTACCGGTCGTAAAGCGCTGAAATGGCGGTGCTTTTCCAGGTGGCTTTTGGATTCCGGAGTAAGGGGACTAATGATCGCCCATCAACATAGTCGGGTGTGTCCAGCCCGCAAATTTCGGTAAGAGTCGGATAAACATCCTGCAGCGAAACGAAACGCTCAGACTCTCCTTTAGCTATAGTAATTCCGGGAACGCGGAACATGAGCAGGCAATGGGTGGCCTCCTCCCAAAGCGTGCCTTTCTGCCAATGATTCTTCTCGCCGAGGTGAAAGCCATGGTCGCTCATGAGAATGACAAGCGTGTTACGGCCATAGGAACTCGCCTCTAAAGCGTCTAAAACGCGACCGATCTGAGCATCCGCGTAAGAAGTCGTGGCCAGGTAGGCCTGAACGCCCTTTTTCAATAGATCCTGTTTAAGGACGTCTTCAACGAATCCGCGTTTTCCCTCCGCTACAGCGCGTCCAAGTGGCGGAATATCGTCCAAATCATTTTCGCGTATCTCGGGAACGATGACTTCATTCAGTGGATACATGTCGAAATATTTCTGAGGAACATACCAGGGCATGTGCGGATGAAAGAGACCGCAAGCGATGAAGAAAGGTTTGTCATGCTTTCTTTCGAGCTGCCGAATCGCCGCGTCAGCATAAGTCGTGTCTCCCATATCTTGCTCGTCTAAGTGAGTCGGACCCCAGTCATGCTCGCCTCTAGAAACGGGCGTGAACGGAGCGCCGGGCGGAATGGGATCCCGTTTATGGGCTATGCGATCATCCCAAACTCCGCGTTCTCCCCACCCATGACTTATTTTCCCGTAGGAGGCGAGGTAGTAGCCAGCATCTTTGTAAAGCTGCGGAAGGAATGTTGCCAGCTCTAGAGCGGCGCTTTGCTCCGTTTGCAGACCATTGTCATAAATGCCGGATTTCCATGGGCTGACTCCTGACCAGAGCGCGGTTCGCGATGGTGAACAAAAGGGACTCGCGGTGTAAGCCCTCTTAAAGAGGACACCGCTGTTCGCCAAACGACGGATGTTTGGAGCTATGACTTTACCTGCGTAACGATTAGGGTCCTCCAATAGCCAGGTGTTCAAGTCGTCGATCATCAGTACGAGGACGTTGAGCTTCTCGCTAGCGTTGCTGGAATGACCGAAACCAAGTGTGGCTAGGAGTAGTATTACACAGCGGAGGAGTCGGGGCATTGGTGAAGAGAATCGGTTACTTTGGCAGAGAAGACAATTCGGATCTTCTTTCATGGAATGACGAAACCAGGTATGGGGCGTCGGCCAAGACGATTTAGGTAGCGGTCGATCTCCGAGCGACCATACTATTCCCGAATGATGGGCGCTCGGAGATCGCCCGCTACCCATTCTCGACAGATGATAAAGCCTTACCGGCTGCGCAGTTTCGACAGAAGTCTAAGCAATTCGATATAGAGCCAGATCAGCGTGACCAGGAGGCCGAAAGCGCCGTACCACTCCATATATTTAGGAGCTCCACGCCTAGCCCCATTTTCGATGAAGTCGAAGTCGAGGACGAGATTCAGAGCGGCGATTACCACGACGAATAAACTAAACAGGATCCCGATCGTGCCGCTCCCATGAATGAAAGGAATGGATACGCCGAAAAAGCCGAGGACAAAGGTCACTAGATAAATAAGAAATATGCCTCCGGTGGCAGCTACGATGCCCAGCTTGAAATTTTCCGTAGCTTTGATCAATCCTGAGCGATAAGCGAAGAGTAGGGCGAAGAGTGTACCGAAAGTCAGGAGTATCGCTTGAAAAACCAGTCCGGGAAACTGCATCTCGTAGAACGCAGAGAGGATTCCTAGAAGAATGCCTTCCACGGCTGCGTAAATAGGAGCTGTGATCGGAGCCGCCGTCTTTTTGAATACGGTGATCATGGCGATGATGAAACCTCCAATGGCGCTTCCAATGAGCCATGGGTAAAGGGCTCCCGGGTTTACTACGCTATAAGCTCGATCCCAACTGAAGATGGCGGTGAACATGAGGATGCACAAGAGAATGCCGGTTCGGTTAACCGTGCCGTTGATGGTCATGACATCGCCTGCCACCGATGGCCTGAGGTCGAACGCCTTGTCGTTAAGAGCTGGATTGGAGGTTCTCATAATTTTGGGTTGGCTATGGTTTGTTTTACTGAATGGTTATTAAACTTCAAGATTTTCGCTAATCGAGCTAGCGGCATTGGGCAAGAGCGTGCCTACGTTCGCGGAAATTTGTAGGGTTCGCGCTTGCGCGATACCGAAAGCGCGAAAAGCGCGATTAAGCCAAATCTTAAGCATATACCCTTGTAGAAACTCGTCGCGAATTCCATCAAACAGCGCTATTCCCCAAAATGCTTGTCGGCAAAATCTAAATACCGTTCCCAGTCGTAGAGAGTAACATCGTGTTTCCCCGTACGATAATGGTAGCCTACATGGCCCCCGACGGGCGTATTCAATGGCGGCTGAGTTTCGGCGCCCACGCCGTCTAATCCGAACAATTCGTAGACTGGGCTAGCAGCCTTGGCGGAAAGGAACTCGCCATTGGGGTCGGCCCATTGATCCTCTAGGGCGCTAGCGACGTAAACGGGGCGCGGCGCCATGAGAGCGATGAGCTGATGTTGATCGACGGGTATGGCGGCTTCGTTGTCGTTGTAGGTCTTGAAGGTCCGATTGAACCAATGGGGAAAACTGGTATTGATACGAGCGACGGTTTCTCCGAAAGCCCGTCGGCTCAATGCGGCTCCTCCACAGCCGGAATTGTTGGAAATGGTGATACCGAAGCGCTCATCGGTGGCTCCAGCCCAGAGCGAGGTCTTTCCTAAACGCGAATGGCCGATTAAAGCGATGCGCTGGGTGTCGATGGCGCTGTCAGTTTCCAGGTAGTCGACAATGCGGCTCAGAGCCCAGGACCAAGCTGTGATGGCGCTCCAATCTTCGAGAGGCAAAGGATTGCCCTGCTCATCAGTCTTGTAGTGAGAGCGAATGCCGTCTTTCCAGCCTCTTGCGTGATCTGGCTCGATGTCTCCATAGTAGGCGGTGGCCAAGGCATAGCCGCGCTCGAGAATGCGTTCGACGGGCCAGCGATTCGAGCTTTTGCCTCGAGCTTCATCCGTAGCCTGATGGTTAACGTTTCCGTTGGTATCAGTCCGCATCCAGGTAGTAGACAGATGAATGCCGGGATCGGTATGGATCGTGTGGTTCCCGTTGAAATTGTATCCAAGAAATACGGGCGCCTTGCCGTCCACGGAATTCGGAATGTAGAGGAGCACGTGGACGGCTTGCCGGAAGGCATCCTCATCGAATCGAATGGTGATTTGCTTGCGCGTGGCTTTTCCGCCCAATGCATACATCGATTCAGAGGTGACCGTGTAGATCGGGTTTGCCGGCGGGGCGGGCCGGCGTCCATAGACGTGATCCTCGAACAAGGCCAGGATCTCCGGGCGGCGTACATTCTCCCATTCGCGGGGCGAGGCGATACGCTTTCCGCTTTCGGAAATGAGGGGATCGGGAAGTTGGTACGAGGGAACCTTGGCCTCGTCGTAGTTGAAACCGGGTCGTTGAGCCATGGCGCAGGAGAATGATAGAACTATAATGCTTAGCGATAGCAGGGATTTAGCAGAGTAGGTTTTTGGGCGCATGGGGAAAGAGTAGGGACCTTGTAGGATCAAAACAAGCGCTGAAGACTTTCTTTATCGCAGTCGCGAGGACTAAGAGTTGCGATCGGTTTTAGAGTTTAATGGCGTCCTGAACAGCGCCATCGCCAATGCATTTTCTCGAGCTCGGGTTACATCCGGGCTTCGATCATGGCCGCAACTTCGGCGAAGCCTCGCTGGCGGGCGAAAGTTGCTGCCGTTTCCCCATCGACGTCTTCCGCTTTTGCGTTGGCTCCGTTGTTGAGAAGATATTGCACCACGTCGCGATGCCCTTCCGCGGCTGCGAACATCAAGGGCGTCCAGCTCTCATGGGAATCGATATCATTGACATTGGCTCCTCGGCGATGGAGGAGCGTCACCAGCTTTAGATTGGGCCCCGTACAGGCGAACATGAAGGCAGTACGATTGGTGGAGTCGCGCAGGTCCACACGGGCTCCCGCCTCTAATAGACGCTCGGCGATTTCGGTATGTCCATTAAAGGACGCTAGCATTAAAGGGGTGCGCCCGTTCTCGTCCGTCAAATCAGGATTGATGCCGGCTTCCAGGGCCAGGGCGATCGCTTCCACATTTCCGTTTAGAGCCGAATCCATTATGAATTCGATTGGGATAGGCGGAAGCGCTTCAACAGGAGCGTTGCTCGAGGTTGAGATTGATGGTGAAGTTGCTGGAGCTGAACTAGCGACGTCGGATGCGGGATTTGGCGAATCGCTACATCCGAATAGCGAAAAAAGGGCGATAAAGGCGAGGAGTTTGCTTAACTGGGTCAACGACATTACCCCATGACTCGGGAAACTGGGCGAAAACGCAAATCAAAGATTTGGGAAACAGATTTGTGGAGACTGTTTGCAAAAAGTAGAATAGGTATCCTGCCTGTTTTGGACACAGGCCAGTCGCCGCTCACAAGCTATGCCCGGTAAGACTGGAAGCCTTTGCGACGATTGATTGCGGTCTGAAACTGTTCTCACTGGGTTTTCTTCTCCTTCATGGCCTTGTCGAAGAACTCGGTCAAGATGTCCAAAGCCGGGTTGAAAAATGGGTGGGAGGACCAAAAGGGATGGGGACCGTCCTTGATGACGTGGGATTCGTGATGGATGCCAAATGTATCCAATTTTTTGATCATGCTAGAATAGCGCTCGCCGGGTCGGTCGAACTCGCCGTCCATGAATAGCATAGGTGGCGCGCGTTTGGATACATGGGTTATGGGGGAGGCATCGATGTAGTTCTGCTTGGCGGTTGCCCAACTGCCTCCCATGAATGTCATCATCCGCCGACGTGGGTCTTGTTTGGCAGACCGTTGGGACTCGCCATCGGTCAAGTCCATGCTGCCAGCCATGACCACGCAGGCCTGAATGGCTGGCGAGTAGGATGCGTAGGGTCCGTCGCTTTGATTGAGTTTGCGGGAATAGCCGCTGGTCCCCAGCAAGCCGGATAAATGGCCACCTGCCGATCCTCCCACGGATCCAATACGATCGGGATCGATGCGGAACGTTCGAGCGTTGGCCCGAGCCCAGCGTACCGCTGCTTTGCAATCCTGAATAGCAGCCGGAAACGGAGCTTCCCCCGAAAGGCGATAGAATATATTGAGCGTAACATAGCCTCGCTCGGCAAGTTGCTGGGCCATGGCGGTGTAGCTGCTTGGGTCGCCTTTGTACCAGCCGCCTCCATGAATAAAGATAACCGCGGGCAAGGGACCTCTGTCATCGCTGGGCCGATACAAATCTAGTGTGAGCTCGCGGTCGCCGTACTTGGCATAAACCAGGTTTTCATAGGCATTCACGTTCTCTGGCAAGGTAGTGGTAACTCTCGTGGGTCGCGCAGCCGGGGGAGTCGTTGGGGGAGCTTTGACGGATGCTCCATAGACTTCGATCCAATCGATGCGCGAGCTCGATCTGCTACCTGCTCCGGGCTTTTGATCAGTGAAGCCGATTTGCTCGACTTTATCCAACGAGGGCGTGTCGACCTTCTCCTCGGCAACGGCTTTGATGACGCTGAAGTGCCTCCAAGCGAGATCCGAGATTCGAAATTCATGTTCGTGCCACTCCTGCCCGGCATCGCTTTGCTCGCTAATGTACCAGCGCTCTCCGGGCAATTTGACGAGCAAATGCAGGGCATGGTCGCCGCTTTGCCGACTTCGCCATTGTACTCTGGCATCTGGGCCGGAAAGATCGGCCAGGTAGCCCGTTTTTCTGAGAGAGAGACCCCAGCTCATCCTACATTGGCCGGACCAAACATAGAAGGGATCATTTGGGATGTCATCGTGGTGGGACTTCTTGATGCCAAGCTTGCCAGGGCCATGCGCTTCCATCCGCAGTTTTGCATTTCCCACATGTTCAGGCGTGATCGGCAATGCGGCGGGAATCTCTTTCCAATCCTCCCGAAAGTAGAGTTCAGCGGCTTGGGTGGAAAGGCAGGTGAAGGCCAAGATTAGGGCGCTGGTGTTAAATTGGAGCATAGGCTAGTTGTTTCGAATTGATACGAATAGTCATGAATTAAATGGTAGGGAGGACCGGCTCGGTCCTCCAAATTCAGATGCATAATGATGCTATTGTAGGTTTATCCCACGTATTGAATCTGAACGATTTTTGCTGGGTTAAACCGCTCATACAATACCAAACCTGACGGAGGACCGAAACGGTCCTCCCTACCATCATCAGATCAATCCTACTTCGACTGGAAAATCGAGCTTTGCGTGGCCGCATGGATGAGGGAACGGAAGCCATAGTTGTCGTCCTGAGCGTCTTCGACGATTTGGTCGATCTCGCGCCGATCAGCAAATTCTATGCTGGCTCCCGTAGAATAGGTGAGGAGCTTCTCCACCATATTGCGGGCGATTTTTTCCGGGTGGGCGAGGACCATCGCTTTAAATCCGTCGATATCGCTGAAAGCCTCGCCATTGGGGAGCTCGTAACTCGGGTCGACTTCAGGCCCTTCCATCCATCCGCCTATCTCTGGAAGGGCTCGATAATGTTGTCTCCAACCTCCAATGACATCGTAGCTCTCCAAGGCGAATCCCGGAGGGTCGATTTTTTGATGGCAAGCCATGCAGTTTTCCGTGGAACGATGTTTATCCAGTTGCTCGCGGATGGAAGTCGCGCCGCGGATGTCGGGTTCGACGGCCGGTACATCGTCTGGGGGCGGTGAAATGTGTTCCCCCAGCACTCGTTCCAGAAGCCAAACGCCTCGAATGACAGGTGAGGTGGTGGTTCCATTGGCGGAAACTTTGAGGATGCTACCGTGCGTGATAATCCCGCCGCGCCGGTGGCTAGGCATTAAAGGAGTTTTCTGGTATCCGTTTCCATAGACGCCATCGATCCCGTAGTGCTGAGCGAGGCGTTCGTTGAGCATGGTGAAGTCGGAGTCGATAACGTTGGCTACGCTTAGGTTTTCATCGATCAATTCCCTGACGAAAGCCCGGGTCTCGCCGAGCATCGAGTGCTTTAGAATAGCATCGAATTCCGGGTAGAGTTTGCTGTCCGGCGTGGTGAAATCGATTTCGATTAGATCGAGCCAACTGTCGGTGAAATTCCGGATAAACGCCTCCGATTTTGGATCTTCGAGCATCCGATCCAGCTGGCGTCGGAGAGTGCCGGGATTAGAGAGGGTTCCTGCATCGGCTAGATCCAGGAGCTCTTGATCGGGCATGGAGCTCCAGAGGAAATAGCTGAGTCGAGACGCTATACTGAAGTCATCCAAGTGGCCGGTTTTCTCTGTGAAGTAGAGAAAGCGGGGAGAGGTTAATAAGGCTCGGTAGCCGGTGCGCAAGGCTTCTTCAAAACTGGCTCCTTGCCGGAGTTTCGATTGGGCGAAATCGATATAACGGGCAATTTCGGTATTAGAAACCTGGCGACGGTAAGCCAGATTAGCGAAACGAATCATGAGACGCTTTAAATCGTTCTGAGGATCTGTGGATAGGACTCGCCCATCTTCGAACGGGAGGTCGCCGAATAGCCGATGACGAAGCTGCTCTTGGTCCATGCCCTTGTAGATGCGCTCGATTTTCACCCATTCCATGGCGCAGGCAGGCGTATCAGCAAAGGCTTCCCCGCTTTCGACATACTTCACGGAGACCGTTTTCAAGGTGTGGTCACCAGGCCGCATTTCCAGTTTGTGCCCGGCTTGCATCCAGGTTTCGAAGGTAAAGTTTTGCGGCTCAGGCATGGCTTGGAAACTGCCGACCCAGAAGAGCGTGGGGGCCGACGCGGCGGCCACCCCGCTGCGAATCTGGGTCCAGACACCACGCCCCGGTGGCGGATTGAGGGCCTTGGCCCGTACAGTGATTCGGTACCAGCCATCTTCATCAACTGTGGTTGGTTGCATGCGGCCTTGATAGTTGCCTGATGTCAGAAACGAAAGCGCATGACCTTCATGCAGGTGAGGCCCTCGTCCGTTTTTACGGGTTTCCGGATTCCAGGTAACCTCCTCGGGAAATAAGGTCCGAGAGAACAACGGTTTCTTGTGGCGAGCCCGAGAGAAAGCCTCGTCTAGAGAAAGGTCGATGCCTTCCAGATATTTTTGCAGCAAGTGATGGGATATTTGCTGAGCTTCGGCGATATTGCTGAAACCGTCCTGGGAGGAATCCTCAGGGAGATTTTCTTTGATGGGGATGTCGACGCCTAGGAGATCGTGAATCGTATTTTCAAATTCGATACGATTTAGGCGCCTAGACCTTACTCGACCGAGTTTGGATTGAACCTTGGCGGACTCGGTGTGAAGGGCATCCTCGAAGCGGCTCAAGAAGCCGGCTCGCTCGTCATCTCCAACCAAACTATCCTCCGGCGGCGGCATCTCGCCGTCGCGAACGCGATCGTGGGCTAGAGCCCAGAGCGTCATGGCGGCTGCATTGTCGGGATCGAAGGGAAGGGATGTCAGGTCCAAGCTGCCTTTGCGATCGACCTCGTTGTGGCATTCATAGCAATTGAGATCCAGAAATTCGATGATTTCCGGATCGAAAGAGGGTATGTCGCCGTTGCTCGTGGAAGCTAAGGATACAGTGGCCAGAGCTGAAGCCGTAACCAAGGTAGCAGCTATGGCCGATAGACCTCTCCGGAACTTGCTTGGCGCTCGTTCACGGAGAGGAGTCATCACTCGCTTGGAGCGATTACTAAGGTCCATCGGCGATGGAATCAATCTGTTCAGATATACAGTCCTTGGTTGCCAAGCGGGAGCGAGCGTACCCGTTTTCCGGATGCCGCGTAGAGGGCATTGGTAATTGCCGGAGTAGCTGGAGCTATTGGCGGTTCGCCAAGGCCGGCAGGGTCGTTGTCGCTCTGCACGTAGTCCACTTCGATGGATGGCGCTTGATTGATGCGAAGCAAATTGTAGTCGCTAAAGTTGCTTTGATCAACGGCTCCGTTGGTGAACGATATTTCCAAGAAAGCGGTGCTGAGAGCATCGATGACGCATCCTTCTACCTGGTTGTCGGCTCCACTGCGATTGATGACGGGGCCGACATCGGCAGCTCCATAGACGTGGTCCACTCGGAATTGTCCCGAAGCTTGGGCGGTCACTTCCGCTACGTAGGCTACATAGCCACCGTGATCGAAGTGGAAAGCCAGGCCTTGCCCTTGATTGGGTCCCATCTTGCGCCCCCAGTTGGCATTTTTGGTTACCAACTTCAAAGTTCCGGCGGCCCGCTCCGTGTCGAAGTCGGTTTTACCGAATTTCTTGGACAGCAGATCCAAGCGGAACTCTAAGGGATCTCGCCCACCCGCTTCTGCAATCTCGTCCATGAACCCTTGGAAGGCGAAACAATAGGCCGAGTGGCCCGGCGAACGCCAAGGGCCAGTAGGCACCTTAAGATCGATCATGGATTGGCGGAGACGGAAATTGGGAGTGAGCCCAGCCGGATAGTGCCCTCCGGAAAGACGGGCTCCACTAGCAGTGCGGCGACCATCGCCAAAGGTGATGAAGTGGTTTTCCCAAGCGGTCATCTGGCCATCCTTATCGATGGCGGCTTTCAGGTTGTGCCAAGCAGCGGGACGATAGAAGTCGTGCTGCATGTCATCCTCGCGGGTCCACTGCAGTTGAACCGGGCGATCGATCTTGCTCGCGATCCAAGCGGCCTCGACCATGAAGTCTGAAGTCAAGCGTCGACCGAAGCCACCGCCCATTCTTGTCAGATTAACGTGGATACGGTCTTCGGGAATGTTGAGCGTGCTGGAGATGAGGGATCGTCCAGCCTTCGGGTTCTGCGACGGCGCCCAAAGCTCCATCTTTCCGGACGGGCGCAAGTAGGCGGTGCAGTTCTGAGGCTCCATATTCGCGTGAGACACGAAGGGATAGTAGTATTGGGCCTCGAGCACCTTGTGGGCTCGATCGAATGCTCGATTGACATCGCCAGCCTCGGATACGGTTTGCCCCTCTTCTTTGCCGAGGGATTCCGCTAGTTGATCATAGCCAGCGGTAGAGTCCGACTGAACGGTTTCCCAATCAACGCGGAGCTGCTTGCGGGCCGTTTGGGCCTCCCACCAGGTTTCCGCGACGATAGCCACGCCAGGCATAAGCCCGTTCAATTGCGTAGTTCCTTCGACGACGAAGGCATCGACGACTCCCGGAAAGCTCTTGATCTGCTCCACATTGGCGCGACGTACTTTGCCTCCAAAAGATGGGCACTTCTGGAAAACGGCATAAACCATTCCATCCAAGCGCGTGTCGCATCCGTAGATCAGCGATCCGTTGAAGATCGCCTTGTTGTCGACGCCAGGGATGCGCTTGCCGAGCAGTTTGAAATCCTTGGGACGGCTCTTGAGCTTGAGGGAATCCGCTTCAGGGGCGGACTGTTTCGCCGCCAACGGGGCCAGTTCGCCATAGCTCAGAGAGCGGTTGGACTTCTTGTGGACGATCGAACCATCCATATTGGGCTCGCACTCGTCGGCTGAAACGCCCCACTTTTCCGCGGCCGCGTTCTTGAGCATGACCAAGGCTCCAGTACCGGCGATTCTCAGATCATTCCATCCGTCTGGCGTGCCGCGACTGCCACCTGCCACTTGGCGACCGTAGCGATCGTCTAGCGGCGCTTGCTCGACATGAACGTCAGACCAATCGACTTCTAGACATTCGGCCACGATCATGGGCATGGCGGTTTTGATTCCCTGGCCGGCTTCGGGATTCTTGCTGACGATGGTGATCTTTCCGTCGGGATCGATGCGCACGTAAAGGTTGGGAGCCCAGGTTTTCCCTTTCTTGCCGTGGTGGGCGGCGTTCGCGGTTTCCCTATAGCCAACTCCGATAAGGAGGGCGCCGGAAGCCAAGGCGGATACTTTCAGGAAAGCCCGACGATTTACAGGTGCTTTGGTCTTCATCTTAAGCGTTTCCTTTCTTGATTTCCGCGGCCAGCTTGACTGCCTTTCGAATTCGGTGGTAGGTGCCGCAGCGGCAAATATTCCCGGAGTGGGCGGCGTCGATATCGGCGTCGGTTGGATTAGCGTTACGCTCGATGAGAGAGGCTGCCGTGAGAATCTGACCGCCTTGGCAGTAGCCGCACTGGGGAACATCCACTTTGTGCCATGCTTGTTGAACGGGGTGCTCGCCATCTTCGCTGAGGCCTTCGATGGTGGTGACTTCCATTCCGGCGACGCTGGCGGCGGGAGTGATGCATGAGCGCATCGGCATTCCGTTTATAAGAACGGTGCAGGTGCCGCATTGACCGATTCCACACGAATACTTGGTCCCGGTCTTGTTCAATTTGTCTCTCAATGCCCAGAGCAGGGGCATATCGGAGGGAACGTCGACGACGTGTTTCTCTCCGTTTACGTTTAGCGTGATTTCACTCATATGGATTGGCGATTAACAGTTGGCGAATGGTTGTATTCTTAAGGTTGTCTTAAATCATTTCCAGCCCCGACATCGTTCCCGTGCTGGTCGCGAAGGTGTCGACATCCAGGCCTTGGCGTTGCAAGGCGCTGACGAAAAGATTGGGCAGCGGGTAGTTGTTGTCCTTGTCGAAGGCTATGTGCTGGCCATGCCTAAAGCCGCCACCAGCGAATAGCACAGGCATGTTTTTGTTGTCGTGCGAGCTGGCGTTGCCGAGATTCGAGGTTAGGAGAACGTTAGTCTTATCCAGTAGAGAAGCGTCCGATTCGGTCGTTTCTTTGAGCGAGCGCACGAAGCCTCCCCAAGTCTTCATCATTTCCGTTTCGACTAGGGTGAGCTGCTTGATCTTCTCTTCGTCGAGACCGTGATGGCTCAAGCTGTGATAGCCCTCGTTTATGCCTTTTATGGGTATCGTGCCGCCCCCGCCGTCGATATGGAGGGTGATGAATCGAGTGGAATCCGTTTGTAGGGCCAGATACATGACATCGAGCATGAGCTGTTTCCGGCGGATCACCTCATTGTTGTTGGATATATCGACCGGCGGTTTCACGGCCACTCTGGGCTTGGGCTTCTGGGCCCAGCTTTCGGAGTCCCCGAGCCGTTTCTCGAAATTGCGGACCGATTCGAAATACTGATCCATCTTCTCCTGGTCGCCCGCCCCAAGGGACCGCTGCAGAGATTTGGCGTCGTCAGCGACGATGTCCATGATACTGCGGCCTTCTTGCAGTCGCTGAACCTGTTTGGCCTGCTCCTTGGGCGAATCGGCTATGAAAAGCTTACTGAAGACTTTAGAAGGGGAGTCCTCCGCGGGAATCATGCTCCCAGTTTCCGTGTAGGAGGGGCTATTGTTGCCACTAATGCTCAGAACGAGGGATGGAAAGCGCGTTCGATGCCCCAGGCGCTTGGCCAGGTACTGGTCGATAGAAATCGTATTCTTGAAAACCGCGTTTCGGGAATACGGAGCGCCGGTCAGGATGCTTCCAGATGCCTTGTGCCCGCCCGTTACGTGTGGATGGGAAGAGCCAGTTACGATGGTCAAATCGCCGAGCAGGTCCTTGATTTGGGACAGGTATAGCGAGGGGGTGAAATTTCGGCCCGATCCGACCGGATCGAGATTGGGGGCATGCAGCCCGAGAGCCAGGCTGACGCTGACGAAGCGCCGAGGGGTTTGGGCAGCGGCCGAAGTGGCGGCGAAGGCAGGGGTCATCGCTTCCAGCCATGGTAAGGCCATCGCAGCTCCAGCTCCCTTGAGAAAGGTTCGGCGGGATAGTGATTTGGAGAAATTAAAGTAGACCTGCTTCATGCCATGGCGCCGGTGCCGACAACGATTCGAGATTAGAAATAGCTTTGCTAATTTAGGAAGCGATTGCAACCCCGGATGAAGGTACGAGCGAGCGCCAATGCTCGGACATTTTTGGCAAAATCTCTACACGAGGATCTGGATGAAGAATCAATTAAACGAAAAAACGCCGCCATTCGAAAATGGCGGCGCTCAAATTTTCAGAATTCTGCTGGATTAAGCAGTCGCGGCTTCGTAATTCGCGTTGGCAGCCTCCCAGTTGACCACATTCCAGAAAGCGGAAATGTAGTCAGGACGGCGATTCTGGTAGTTCAAGTAGTAGGCATGCTCCCAAACATCGAGACCGAGAACGGGCGTGCCGCCATCCATCAGAGGCGAGTCCTGGTTCGGAGTCGAGCATACGCAAAGCTTGCCATCGCGGACGCATAGCCAAGCCCATCCGCTTCCAAATCGAGTGGCCCCGGCCTTGGCAAAATCGGCCTTGAAGGTCTCAAAGCCGCCTAGCTCCGAATTGATCGCCTCGCCCAAAGCGCCAATGGGATCGCCGCCACCATTGGGCCCCATGATTTTCCAAAACAGGCTGTGATTCGCGTGTCCACCGCCATTGTTGCGGACCGCTGTGCGGATGCCCTCGGGTACCGCGTCCAGATCCGAAATCAACGCTTCGACGGATTTCGCGGCTAGGTCGTGATGCCCTTCCAGGGCTCCATTTACGTTGCTGATGTAGGTTTGGTGGTGTTTTGTGTGATGGATTTCCATCGTGCGAGCGTCGATGTGAGGCTCGAGAGCGTCGTACGCGTAGTCCAAGCTTGGGAGTTCGTATGCCATAATTAGTTTTCTGTGATTAATTTATATCGAATAGGCGAGGGTGTGGCTAAAGAAAGAATATACTTTGTCAAATAGATCCTTGGTTACGTTCCCGTTTCAGGCGGAAAAAGCTTTGCAGAAGCTCCATGCAATCGTCGTGGAGGGTTCCTGATTCGACGAGGCAAGTGTGGTTCATTCCTGGATACTCGTTGACATTGAAAGCTCCGCCAAGGCCGCCCATTTTGGGATCGGGAATCGCGTAAAGGACGCGTTTCAATCGCGACATGATCACCGCTCCGGAGCACATGGGACAGGGTTCCTTGGTCACGTAGAGGGTAGCCTCATTTAACCGCCAATCACCGATGGAACTTGCGGCTTGAGTGATGGCGATCATTTCTGCATGGGCGGTGGGGTCTTTGGAAAACTCAACTTGATTGCGTCCCTTGCCGACGACTTCGCCCCGGCATTCGACAATCGCTCCGATGGGAACTTCGTTGGCTTTCCAGGCATCGATCGCCTCGTTGTAGGCGAGCGTCATGTAAAACTTATCATCTCGAACAAGTTGCGACGGATAGCGCTTTTGGAAGGGGCAATCGGGAGCGGGTTTAAGCGGGCTATCCATAGAGAATACGATCTGTTTGCGCGGGTGAAAACACTTGACTAATAGGAAAGATATGAAAGACACGAGGCTTCTTATTGCAAGAGCCGGTCGTTACCGGTTGATTTAGACGAGATTTATGGCCGACGATGGCATCCAAGTAGAAGGTAAAATAGTCGCAGTACTGCCAGGAACGATGTTCCGGGTAGAGCTGGAAAACGGCCATACGGTTCTCGCTCACATCTCCGGGAAGCTGCGCAAGCACTTTATCAAGATCACCACTGGAGATTTGGTAAAGATGGAGATGAGCCCGTACGACTTGGACAAGGGCCGAATCATCTACCGCTTGAAGAACAACGCTCAGAGTAGAAACGCCCCGATCCGTTCCTACGGGCCGCGGCGCAGGTAGAATACAGGCTTGTCGACTGTTTGAGTCGATGCAGCATAGCGGTCCGTGAACCGTCGCTTGGATGAAGCAATTGATAGCTATCTGGCGTTTGCCGCTCTGGAAAAGGGCCTCGCGGAAAATTCCTTAAGCGGATACGAGCGCGACCTAAAGCAATTCGCCGGCTTCGCGGAGAGCGAGGAGGGAATCGAATGCGTGGCGGATATTGACGCGATGGCCGTTTCCGACTGGATTTATGCTTTGAGTGATGAAGGTATCTCCAATGCCAGTCTGTGCCGCAAATTGAGTTCTTTGCGCATGTTCAATGCCTTTCTGCTTCGCGAGGAGTGGATCACGCGTTCCTTTGTCGAGTTGGTAGCGGGGCCCAAATTGAAGCGGAAGGCGCCCGATGCCTTGTCGGTCAAGGAAATGGAAGCCTTGTTGGAAGCTCCCGATTTAACGACTCCCATGGGGTTGCGCGATCGAGCCATTTTGGAAATGCTCTATGCCTCAGGGTTGCGGGTTAGCGAACTTTGCGAGGCCAAGATGCAGCAATTCGATATCGCCAATGGGGCAGTGAAAGTTTATGGCAAGGGGTCTAAGGAGAGAGTGGTTCCCATGGGGTTCCAAGCAGTGATCGCTTTGTCTGGGTATTTGGAGCAAGGAAGGCCGCGATTGGTTAAGCCGAAAACGGGGAGCGCCTGTTTTATCAGTAATCGGGGCACCCCCATTTCTCGCAAAACGGTGTGGGCCCTGCTCAAGAAATACGCAGCCAAAGCGGGGATTGCTAAGCCGGTTAAGCCGCACGGGCTCCGGCACTCGTTCGCTACCCACCTGCTGTCCGGGGGCGCCGACTTGCGGGTCATCCAGGAACTGCTAGGGCATGCGGATATTTCCACTACCCAAATCTACACCACTGTCGAATCGGAGCGCGTCCGCACCGCCCATGAAGAATTCCATCCGCGAAGCAAAGGAGCATCGGATATTTAGAGGATAGTCCAAATGTAGGAGCGTCCCGGGCTCTGCGGGACCGCGACCCTGTATCAACGTATGTAAAGGTGGAGTTCGATCTCCGAGCGAGCTTGAAAGATGGCTACAGCGTAGGTTGTTTCTATTTCTGGATACAAGAAATGCCCGCGGCCGAAACCAGCGGGCATTTCCGATTATAATCTTTGCGATGCAGCTACTCGAATGACGGGTTCGTCGAAGTAGTCGAACCTGCACTCGCGATATTGTTGCTGCCGCTTTCCCAATGTATGTCGTTTATCAATACCTTGTATTCAAACGAGCTATTGACATCGGACATGGATATCGACCAAGACTCGGTGCCTGTGCAGTCCATTGGCACGCCGGTCTCCCAGGATAGCCCGGGAGCGTCGCCGCGAATGTACAGCAGGTTGCCGAATCCGACATCGACAATGGCTTCGACAACAGTATTCGAGCTCTTGCTCGCAACTGCTTTCTTGGCTGACGATTTTTTGGCAGCCTTCTTTACCACTTTCTTTGCCGGAGCTTTTTGGGCGACCGCTTTGTTCGCTACCGCCTTCTTGGCCACCGTTTTCTTGGCGGCTTTTTTAGCCACTTTTTTCGCGGCTTTCGTAGCCGTTTTCTTAGTCGCTTTTTTCATGTGTTATTTTCTTATTTGTATCAATTAGGTTGCGGAAACGGCGAGTTAGGCCGATTCACGCACCCTCAAGGCGATGTTAATAACAATCGTCCGCAAAATGACAACATTGGGTTATCTTTTTTTATGTTATGGTTTGGTGAGGATTTTGCAGCGCGAAAGCAGACTCGATCTTAGTGCTGACGACACGATCTGGATGCCTGTTGGCCAAATCGATATCGAGTGTAGGAGCGGGTTTGTCCCGCGATAATTCCAAGTGCTCTGCATAAACAACTGAAGCTCCAACCGCCTATCTTAAAAAGTAGAACAGGCATCCTGCCTGCATGCATAGGTTAAGGTCACAGGCCAGCTGTCGCCCCCGCAATTGCGGGGCTATGCCCGGTACAACTGGAAGCCTATGCTACTATTTGTGGCCGCTCGGCTTGGGTAGCCGGAGTTCAGTGTAGGCGTGAGATCGGCCACCACCAAGTTCATTATGGATGCGGCGGGAAGTTAAGCCACAAAGCACACACAAAAAAGCCCGAGCTACCAGAGCCCGGGCTTTCGGAAATATCTCTTTGTCGCGACTGCTAGCGAACGACTAGGAACTCCACCCGACGGTCTTCGGCCATCTGGGCTTCGGAGGCGCCTTCGATCGCGTTTAGGTCACCCTTGGATAGGGTTTCCAGGCGTTGGCCGGGTACGCCAAGCGTTGCCAGGTACTGGCTTACGCTGCCAGAACGGCGCTCGCCGAGCGCAAGATTGTACTCGGGCGTGCCTCTCCAATCGCAATGGCCTTCCAAGATCAGCGAATGACTCGGGTTGGTGCTCAGGTAATCGGCTACCTGAGTGAGCTTAGCCCGCTCGCTTGCCTTGATGCTGGACGAGTCGAAATCAAAGTAGATCATCACCGAGATAATCCCCCGTTCGCCGCGTTCGCCATCCATCAGTCCGCGGTCGAATAGCGGCATTTCGCCTGCTGCTAGGGTGCCAGGTCCGGTGAGATCTTCGATATTTTCGGCCCGTCCAGAGGCTCCGCTAGTGTCGCCGATCACGGTGTCGAGCGGATTTGGCCGACGCGGCTTTTTCTTACAGCCGACAAAGCCAACGGCCACTGTGATAATGAGGAAGTAAAGAATGGACTTTTTGGAAATCATAGATCTAAACGCTTCAAATTTGGTTGACTATCGGGATATGTCCTTGCTCGGCAAGAAATATAAGTATTTGGGGGATAATTCTCATGGTTGAGGGGGATGCAAGAGCGGAATCCAGGGTCGTTTTGCTGGATAACGGCTCAGTCAATCCCGATTCCGTGCGGGCGGGACGGGACCTGGCGCGGGGTTTTTCCGATCGGATCGGCCAACGGGTGGACCTCGTCTCCGTCGCTCATAGCAATCGCATTCCCGCAGAGGAACTGGATGGCGTTCCGGCTCAGGTTTGGGAGATTTACCTAGCTGGTGCGAAGAGAATGGGAGTCCGAGAACTGCGAGTGGTCCCACTGTTTTTCGGCCCAAGCTATGCCTTGCGAAAAGCAAAGAAAACGGCCATGGCGATGGAGGGGAGCGGACAGGGGTTAGAAACGCGCTGGGCGGATTGCCTCGTTTCAGTCGACGGAGATGACGCTGCCTTGTGGCAAATATTGGCGAACAGCGTCCTTCAAGTCTTGAATACGACTGGAGGCGGTGGTTCCCGACCGCGCGTCCTTCTAGTTGATCACGGCAGTCCCTATCGAGAGGTTACAGAACGGCGAAATTTGGCTGGAGTTCGTTTGGCCAAGGCGTTGGGCGATCAAGTTGAAAAGGTAGTGGCCTGCTCCATGGAGCGCCGGGAAGGGGAGGCCTACGATTTCAATGAGCCAACCTTGGAAAGAGCTTTGTCGATTGCGAAGAAAGAGGGAGCGACGCGGTTGATTCTATGCTACCTCTTTCTCTTCCCGGGGCGTCATGCCGGTCGGGGAGGCGACATCGATCAGATTTGCCTGTCGCAAGGTTGGGACCCGGAGAGCGACTTTCTCAAAACCGGACTGATCGGCGAAATCCCCCGTCTGCCCGAGCTCTTGCAGGCTCGTTTGGAGGCAATCAAGTGAGGTCGGTATTCTATCTTTACGCAATCGAGGAATCGAACATAAAAAACAGCTTGCCTTTGGATTCGAACGGCACTGTAACGCCCACTTCCCTTTTCCAAGGATGGGTCGATAGCTCAATTGGTAGAGCAGTTGCCTTTTAAGCAATTGGTTCTGGGTTCGAGTCCCAGTCGACCCACCATCTTAAACCGCTAAATCACAATGGTTTAAGATCATTGGTTTTTAAAGGATGAAGGTTCGCTTTACCCTGTTTTTTAACCTCCCTATGAGAAAGGGAAAGGGCGACGACCGCGAGGACAGGCTTTTCGTCAAAAGCAAAATTCCGAACCTGCTTAAATACGTCCTTACGGGTCTCTACCACGCTAGGGCAAAACGAGGAGGTACCCAGGTTTACGATTCCCTCAAGACATTCGACCACGAAGTCGCAGAGTTAAGGCTGGCGAAGTTTATGGATCAAATGTGTAAGCGGAGAGCGAAGCGTGTCAAAAGACCGAAGATCGGTACTTTCAAAGAGCTTTTCGACGACTACGAATGACGTATCGAAGTGGACAACGATTTGGCCGAATCCTCGAAAAAAGGCAAAACAGTACACTCCAAAAATACTCAAGGCCACTTGGCCCGAACTTGCTAATACTCGGCCTTCCCGACTAAGCTTGGATGCGGTCGTCCAATGGGCGAAAAAGTTGAATTCCGAAGGAGCGAACTTCGCCCCTCCAGGCGCGAAAATTGGGAGAAAGGGAAATTCGTCCTCCACGATAAATAAAACCATTCAGGCACTAACTAGGATAATCGACCTGGCAGTCGCGAAAGTGTTGGCAGCTGTATTGATTGCATAGACACATGGCAAGGCGGCGAGGAGCATAGCGAAATAAACATGCAATAGGTCGAGAATAACTTCGACCACAACCGCGATGTGCAACAGAACAAGTTTCCTGAGCGGGCGGTTGGAAAGCTAAGGGGCGTCCGTAGCCATGTTAGCGGCGACGCTGTGCCAAGATACGAAACAGCAATACGATTTTATCTACACAGATGGGAGTCACATTACCAAAGATGTGCTGACCGATACGTAATTGGCATAGCCGCTATTGAAAATAGGCGGCATCATGGTGTTCGATGATTCCATGTGGGGGCAACCAAGAGATGCACTGCATCGTCCCGAAATAGCCGTAAACGCTTTCAGCCTTATATTTGGAGAAGAAGCGCAAAAAGTGTACATTGGCTATCAAGCTGTAGTTCAGAAGGAAGTAAGATGAAAATGAAGCCCACCATACTCGTCGCTCCACCCTTGCTGACTCAACCCTAGCCCCGGCGGCTAGTGCCGCCAAAAGCAAATTCCTGCAAGTGATTGCACAATGCCCAGGGTGTCAGCCGCTGCCAGGGGTTTTTATTTGTCGATCCCTCGCCGGCACTCTTGCAGTATTTGCACGTCCAGAATGCCTTCGAGTTAGTCGCTGGGAGTTTCGAACCGCTCGCGGAGTCACCCGTTTGGTTCAGCTTTGATTCGCGAACGGTGGAGACCTTCCGTCCCATATACGGGGTATGCGCTTGGCGTATCGCACCGAGGATCATCGAATTTATGCCAGTGTTCATGGAGTTGGATTTACAAAGAGCACAGCCATGCCCAAAGCCGTATCCACTCCCGGTTGTATGGATAGTGTGGGCCGATTGCCGAATGCCTCACCTCCGACGCCAGACGATTAAACCCGAAAAGAGGAGTCGGAATTCATGAGTATCCTAGTTAAATAACTGGCCGCACCTAGCTTCTGCGAGTTACAGCAACAATGCTTCGAACAAGCGGCTTGTGCCCGGCTACCCTGACCGTTGACAACTCTTCTTGTAGCATCTTGTATTGGATCGGATGGAGTCGAAAAAATCCGCGCTTAGTTGGATTTTAATGAATCGTTCAATCGATAAAGATAGGGCTGCGCTTGGAATCCTTTTTAAGGGTCTGATGGTTTTCAAGTAGATGCTTGATAGCCCGGACAAAGGCGGGTACATGCTCATGGCTGATGAGGGTATTATCGAGGTCTGCAGTTTTAAGGCGGCGGATCATGCGGCTGCGGTAATCGGGATTGTCGATCATGCGCACCGCAAGGTCGATGTATTCCTGAGGTGTTTGCGTGACGAGCTCGCCGAGATCCATTCGATTGAGAAGGTAGGCGGTGGAATTGTTGTAGAAACGATTACCTGCCATCGTGACGATGGGTTGGCGGAGGGAGAGGAGGTCGACCGCGGTGTTGTAACCGCCAAATGGATACGCATCGAGAGCGAAGTGGGCCAACTCGAGGTTCTTCATATAATTCTCAAAATCGAAGTTGGGCAAGACCTGAGTGTGTTCGGCGCCGAGGATCTCACTAATGGCTCGTTGCAGCGGCATGTGGCCATTTGAAAGGCAGGCGCCGCCGGGGAAGAAACGGAATATGACAGGGGTTTTGGCGCGTTCCTGGATCTCGCGAAGGCGGAGGAGGTGTTCGTGGTTGATTTTTTGCGAGCTCCAGGTGCAGTTGATTAGGATTGGGCTTTCTGGCAGAGATGGGTAAGTGAGTTGATAATCAAGAGGGACGGGGGCTTGTGCGCAACCAGGGATCAGGACGAGGCGCTCGGAGTAGTGTTCGAGGGCGCGTTCGGGATCTTCGGTCTCCTGACCGCCAATCCAATAGTCGATCTTGGCGCCGAAGGTGCTGACGGGATGACCGTAATTACTGACCTGAATCGGGGCGATGCGCATGTTGGAGAGTAGGATGCTCTCAATGCTCATGCCGATATCGGGGAAGTAAGCTAATTCGAAGTCGTTATCCTTAATGGCAGAAAGGTCGCTACTATCGCTCGTGGCGCAAAAATTGCGGACTTCAGAAAAGATGCTGTCGTCGGTTTTTTTGTCCTTGTTGCCTAATTTGATAAGGACTAGGTCGTATTTTTCGGAGAGAGCCTTGAGAAAGGGGAATTGGGAGCGGTACACGCTCTGGCGGGTGAACCACATGCTGGTTAAGACGGCGATGCGCCCCTTCTTGGGCTTGTTGGTGATTTCGGTTTTGCAGAGAGGGGTTTGTTGTACGAGGCGGTTAATGCGTTGTTTAACGAGGTAGTCTTTCTCGTGGTCGATGTAGGTCGCTCCGAAATAAATGTGATGACTGAGTCCGTTGATTCCGTTGAGGCGGTCATCCTCGAAGTTGATGTGAGTGCGAAGGTTTTTAAGGGTGAGGGGGTCGGCGCAGCCGTTGCGGTAGCTTTCGCCGAAGCTATAATACCATAGGGTAGCTAGGGCGGGGCTGGCGTCGAAGAGTGCTTTCCGGTTGATGGGAGTACGGTTGTGAACGGAATAAAGGACGAGGAGCTTGGAGAAGTTACGTTGCTGTTTGAGTAAGATTTGAACAAAGGGGTCGGTGTTGCGGAATTCGCTCATTGCCACGATGTTGGCGATCGTTGCGTTGAGGGGAATCAGTTTGGCCGCGTAGGCGTCGCCCAGGATGAAATCCTCCAGGCTCATGAAGTATAGGAAGTGCATGACAAAGCGGTTGAGGGCCTGTTTTTCCGCAGAGGGCAGTGCGTAATAAGTTACCTGCTGCATGTGCACAATGACTTCCAGGAACTGCTTTGACATGGAGTCAAAGTCGGACTTGCGGTAGGCCGCATGGAGTTTTTCAACGGAAAAGTCCAGGAGGGGATTCGAGGCTTTTGGGCCCGAGACTGGGGCTTGAGTTTCAGGGATCGGCGTTGTCATAAAGTGTAGCTTAGACTGTGTAGTACGGTTCGCATTTCAAGATTGGAAGTAGTCTGAGATTATGTGGTTCCAAACAGCCGCCTGAATTGGCTAATTATTTGTTTGCAACCGAAATTTATCTGCTTTTGGAAAAAGTTCCATAAGCAAGCTATTTATGGTTCAGAATGAGAATGCCACCTCCGAGGAGCCTCCGAATGCATACGACATCGTCAATTACCCTCTACTGAGCATTTCGCAGACTCACATTGGCCGATTGTCGGCACTGGGATGGCTTTTTGGTATGGATCCAGTGCATCCATCAAGGGCGCGTGTTTTGGAGTTGGGTTGCAGTTCAGGCACAAATCTCCTGGCGATGGCGCAACTCTTCCCGGAGGGAAAATTTTTGGGGGTAGATTATTCTAAATCGCAAATCGAAGTCGCGCTGGAAGCGACCGAGGCGATCGGGATTAGAAATGTTCAATTTCTCCATGCCGATATCTGTGAGCTCGGTAGGGATTTTGGGGAGTTTGATTATATCATTTCGCACGGCGTGTATTCTTGGATTCCAGATTCAGCGAAAGCGGCGCTTCTACGCATCAGTAAAGAGAACCTCAGCTCCAGGGGTATTGCCTACGTCAGCTATAATTGTTTGCCCGGCTGGAAGATGCGCGGGGCGCTGCGGGACATGATGTTGTTGCACACAGGCAATTTGAAAGATCCCATGGAAAAGGTGGGGCAGTCCAAGGCCCTGCTGCAATTCCTCGCCAGCGCCTGTAACCAGGACAGCGCATACGGCAAATTCCTTGCCGGTGAGTTGGAGCTATTGCTGAATACAGATGATTCTTACATCGCGCACGAGTTCCTGGAGAATGAAAACGATGCCTTTTATTTTGCAGATTTTCATCGTCAGGCTTTGGGGGCGGGCTTAAACTATCTCGGGGATGCGGAGCCCGCTTCGATGATGATGGCGGACATTTCAGAAGAGGCGCAAAAGACCTTTGCGCAACTCAAGGGTAATCAAGTAGCCATCGAACAATACCTAGATTTTCTTCGTAACCGAACCTTCCGCTGTTCCCTCCTTTGTCATGCGGGTGTTGAATTCAATCGTAATATTCAACCGAGCCGGGTGCGCAGTTTGA
>Ga0181579_10000858_pt1 | contig 25203 bp, 16 predicted proteins | sample 071ome_24_FD_132996 | JGI IMG/M metagenome (GOLD analysis project Ga0181579, IMG submission 132996) | Coastal salt marsh microbial communities from the Groves Creek Marsh, Skidaway Island, Georgia - 071402CT metaG (megahit assembly) | ecosystem: Environmental > Aquatic > Marine > Intertidal... | reverse complement strand
CCTTCTCGCAGTGTTGGGCCAAAGACCGCGAATTGTGCAGAGCTTGGGCCGCATCACTGCCCTCGCAGATGGGTGACAAGTCTAAAACCGAAAGAGTTGGCATTGGTTTCCCCAAGAACTTTTTACTCATAGTGCCAAACTTTTCAAATTGATGCGCTTGGGGGTATGTTTTTCGTAACGTACATTAATCGAGGAAATTGATAGACAGGCAGGGACGACGATGAAACAAGTCATATATGCAGTGGCACTGATCCTGGTTTTCGGGTGCGCCCCAGAGCGCGATGCTGAAGGGCAAAAATCTCAGGTTCAGGAGACGCCAGCGGAGTTTCTCGCCCGCAGCGAGCAAGAGATGCTGGAGCTAGGCAAGGAAGTGGGCCTAGCCCATTGGTTGCGTGCGACTTACATCACGCCAGACACCGGCGAGTTAGCCGCCCTTGCCAGCGAGCGGGCGCTGGCCTTCGATAGCGCGCTTATCGCTCAGGCTAAAAAGTTCAAAGACGTGCCCACTGACGCTGAAAGCGCTCGGGCTATTGAGTTGATTTTGCGCGGTTCTTCAATGCCCGCACCCAATGACCCTGAGCTACGTGCGGAGCTTGCCAAACTGGCCACCGACCTTGAGGGCTTGTATGGAGCCGGCAAGGCCTGCGACGAAAGCGGGGAAAACTGTCAAACCCTGCCGGAGCTGGAGAACATTCTGGCGGCGAGCCGAGATTACGATGAGCAACTCATGGCTTGGCAGGCTTGGCGAGAGGTGTCACCTCCCATGCGACCCATGTATCAGCGTTTTGTCGAGTTGATGAATCTGGGGGCTCAAGAGCTGGGTTATGCGGATTTGGGCGAGCAGTGGAAGGGTGGTTACGATCTATCCGTTGCCGAATTTGAAGCCGAATCCAAACGGCTTTGGGGACAGGTGGAGCCTTTGTACGAGGCCCTGCACTGTCATGTGCGTGACCGCCTAAGCGACCACTACGGCCCGGAGTTGGTGCCCGCCCAAGGCCCTATTCCTGCCCACCTGCTGGGTAATATGTGGGCTCAGTCTTGGTCTAACCTCTACGATTTGTTGGAGCCCTACCCCGGCGTGGCGCCGCTGGACGTTACCGCTGCCCTGAAAAGCCAAGATTACGATGCCGTGCGTATGACACGAACCGCCGAGGTGTTTTTCACGTCCTTGGGTCTGCCAAAACTGCCGGACAGTTTTTGGGAGAACTCCATGCTAGTGGCGCCTACCGATCATGACGCGGTATGCCATGCCAGTGCTTGGGATCTGGACAACGGTAATGACCCGCGCATCAAACAATGCGTGGAGGCCAACGAAGAGCACCTGATCACTTTACATCACGAGTTAGGGCACATTTACTACTACCTGATGTACAAGGAGCTTCGGCCCTTGTTCAAGGGTGGCGCCCACGACGGTTTCCACGAGGCCATCGGCGACACCATTGTCTTGTCTATGACGCCCGGCTACCTGCAAGAAAAAGGTCTTGTCGACGCTGTAGCGGTTAGTGACGAGGCGGTGATCAACCAGCAAATGAAACTGGCGCTGGATAAGATCGCCTTTTTGCCCTTCGGTAAACTCATTGATGAATGGCGCTGGAAGGTGTTCTCGGGTGAGATAGCCGAAAGTGAATACAACGCAGGATGGTGGTCTCTGCGGGAGAGGTACCAAGGTATTCAATCCCCGGTGCCGCGCTCCGAGTCAGATTTCGACCCCGGGGCCAAGTACCACATACCGGGCAACACGCCGTATACGCGCTACTTCCTATCTCATGTGATGCAGTTTCAATTTCATCGTGCGCTTTGTGATGCGGCGGGCTACGTCGGGCCGCTGCATAACTGCTCGATTTATAACAGCAAGGAGGCCGGAGCCAGATTAGGCGATATGCTGGCCATGGGTGCGAGCAAACCGTGGCCTGTGGCTATGGAGGCTTTAACGGGTCAGCCAAACATGGATGCTGCTGCCATCATCGATTACTTCCAACCGCTGATGACGTGGCTAACTGCACAAAACGCTGAACGACAATGTGGGTGGTAATGCGGCCGGTCCAAACTAAGGTCTGAGAAAGGCCGCTCCCGCTTAGCTAATGTTTTAGCGGGTCCAGCGCAGTGGGATCATGTCTTCCAGCAGCCCATTTATGCTAAAGGCGCTGATGTTCTTTTCTGCGCCCACAGAAGTCGCGAACTTTGAGTCGGTATTGGAGCGGGCAAACACTTCGGAGGTTGGGTACTTCTGCTTCAGCCACAACGCTGTGCGTATATTGTCCCGGCCGCTACCGGTGCCAAGAATGAATGCGGTGTTGGCGCCCTCTAAATCCACTTTGGCCGCCACGCGTCGCCAAACCTCCGGATTTGAGATGTCGCCGCGCAGCACGGAGCGCTCATAGTTGGACTGAAGCTGCTGTTGTTCTTCGACCACCAGCATGCGCCGCTCGGCGTCTTGGTCAATAATGACCACGTGAGCCAGTTCCTGTGCCTGACTTTGGCGCAACTGTTCCACCACGGACTGACCAAAGCGGCCGAAGCCGGCAATCACCACGGTGTCTAAGCCTTGGGTGCTGGTGAAATGTCTACGCAGGCTGCGGCGTACAAAGGCCATGCCCGCCATATTGTAGCGGTTGAAAATAATGCAGTGTCGCCCAAGAGAGGTTTGCAGCAGGGTGCGCATGAAGCGCAAATTGTGGCAGTGAACGATCAGCCGAAACTTCAGGTTGGGCGCTGTTTCCAGAACCCGCGTCGCCGCCTCGAAGGCATGGAAATCATTGCGCCCAAGCAACAAAACCCGCTTGGCCCTGCTGAGTTTTAGCTGGTTGCGCAAAAAACCAAGGGTCAAGTCGCCCACGACGGTAACGGCTCCGTATTTTTGCTGCAGTTCTTGCTCCCGGATGGATTCAAATTCGCTATCGACCACGACTACTTGGCATTTACTATTTTTTCGCCGCAGCAGGCGTAAGTAGCTGATGGTTAGTTCGCCAGACCCGAAGATCACGATGTGATCGTTTAAGTGGCGCAGCACCCACTGCTGCGGATTAAGTACTCGCAGGACCGCCTCTACCACCGCTGAAGCGGTCAGCAGGGGGGCTCCGAAAAATGCAATCCAGAGCAGACCTTGGGCCCAAACCGGACCGCCGGTGGGCATGCCTAAGTCCAAACCGCCAACAACGAACAAGCCGAGAATGTAGTAGATGCGCTCAAGCAACGGCGCCGTGGTTACGTCCGGTCGTTCGGTGAGCGCCACACCACTGGCAAAGGCGGTTAAACCAAAAACAAAAATCAGCGCAACGGCCAGCCAACGCCATCCCAACAGAGTCCTGGTTGTGCGGTTGAACGGCTGATCCGTCGGTGAGTCTGATTGTGAGGAGTCCGTTGTCTGTTGCACTCGGAATAGCCTTGCGGGTGATTCGCCGCTGTTTGGTTGCCTCGCGTGGGCGACGATCTCGATGTCTCGTGCAGATGGTCCAAGTAAAAGCCTCATGGTCTTGGATAAAACCCGCGGGCCGAATAACACTTCTAACAAATCCTGCACTTGCTAGTATCTGGGCATTGTAAGCCGAGGAGGGTCAGATGTCAGAGTTTTCAACCATTGTCTATGAGGTAGCCGATCAGGTTGCCCGAATTACCTTGAATCGCGTGGATGTTCGTAACGCCCAAGACAAGGCCATGCTGTATGAGCTAAATACGGCCTTTGATTTGGCAGCTCAGAATGATGAGGTCAAGGTGGTTGTGCTCGACGCCAACGGCCCGCACTTTTCGTCCGGCCATGACCTAGGGGACAAAACCACCATGGCGGATTATTCGCCGGTAACGAATTGGGGCGGTTTTGACAAGCCCGGTGCCGAGGGCTACCAGTCTCAGGAGGAAGAGATCTACTTGGGACTGTGTTGGCGCTGGCGAAATCTGCCCAAGCCCACCATTGCCCAAGTACATGGCAAGACGATTGCTGGTGGACTGATGTTGATCTGGGTATGCGATCTGATCATTGCGTCCGACGACGCGACCTTCTCGGATCCGGTGGTGGCCTTTGGTGTCAACGGCGTCGAGTATTTTGCCCACCCGTGGGAAATGGGGCCGCGAAAAGCTAAGGAACTGTTGTTTACTGGAGACAAAATAACCGCAGCGGAAGCCAAGGACCTGGGGATGGTGAACCACGTAGTGCCACGAGATCAGTTGCGAGACTTTACGCAAACCATGGCTCAGCGCATTGCCAGCCGCCCAAGCATGGGATTGAGATTGGCCAAGCAGAGCGTGAATCAGGCTCAAGACGCTCAAGGGTTTTGGACGGCACTACAGGGTGCTATGTCGCTGCAGCAGTTGGGACATGCCAATAACCAGATTGTACATGGCCGTTTGGTGGATCCTGCTGGTGCTCAGGTCATCCGCGATGACGCCAAGCGCTAGCGGTGTTGGCAGCGCTAGCTGCTAGCGCTGCTCTCCCAAGAGGCTGTCTTAGCGGCCGGTGAAGTTGGGCTTGCGCTTTTCGAGGAAAGCTTTTAATCCCTCCTCGAAATCTTCGCTGGCAAACATGCCGGCCAAGTGAACCATGAGATGGTCTACAGCGGTGTCATAGGACTCTTCCAGTCCCATGCGCATCATCCGCTTCGTGGTTTGTACGGCGATGGGCGCGTTATCCGCAACCTCCTGCGCCCAAGCCATGGCGGTCGGCAGCAGTTCTTCGTGAGGTACTACCGCATTCACTAAACCAAGTTCCAAGCACTCGTCGGCAAGGACCGTCCGTCCTCGGTAATAAAGCTCCGCAGATTTTGCCCAGCCCACGAGTCGCGGTAACAGCCAAGTGCCGCCGCTTTCCGGTACGACGTTTCGGCGCGCGGTGATGGCCGCCATCTTGCCGCGTTCGGACATGATGCGCATATCGCAGAGCAGGGTCAGATCCATGCCGTAGCCCGCGGCAGCGCCATTCACCGCACAGATAATTGGTGTGTCGCAATGCCACATAACGTTGATAGGTGCATCGCGCAGATCAAAAAGCTTGCGAGGAGGCCGATTGTGCTCGCCGCGATTCTTCTGGCCTTGCTCGCCTTCTCGGCGCTCGTTGGTGTCAATCAAATCCAAACCCGCACAAAAACCTTTGCCCTCACCGGTCAGAACGATGCATCGAATTTCCGGGTCTTTGTCCGCCGCTACGACCTTGGCGGATAGCTCGTCTAACATGTCGCGGCTGATGGCGTTTAGCCGGTCTGGCCGGTTGAGTTTGATCAAAAGCACGCGGTCGTGCTGCTCCAGAATCAGTGCGTCTGTGGTCGATTGGGTAAGGCTCATAATCTCCTCCTTGTGTTGCTTGATAGCTCGGCTTGTTCTGATTTGCGTAGCTTACTTGGGCCAAGATCTCCTGTTTATAGGCTTGGGGTCAAGGAGTTGGAATCAAGAGTCCGCGATCGCCGTCTTGGCTATCTTTGGCTCGATTTGCGCTAACGGTTCCGACTATCTTTCCTCAGTGAAGTGACGCATTATTACCAGTTGATCCGATTTTCTAGTTGTCTCGCTATCTGTAGCTACGATCGCGTCCCAAAGTTGAGAGGTTTAGGTTGTCCCGATCACTTTTGCCTTTGTATCTATTTCCCCGATACGTCGCCTGTTTACTTGTCGCTGCCATCGTCTGGATTTGCCCTCTGTTAGGGGTCGCACAGTCGCCATCATTGACGGCCAATCAGCAAAGTTCCTCGGGAGTGGTTCTTGGTAGTTTCAGTCAGCGTGCCAATGCCGAGGGCCAGTTACAGGGGCTGGAGCGGTCCATGGGCAGGAATGATATTCGCCTGCAGATAATCGCTGGTGAAGGATCAAGCGGCCCGGTATATCGGGTGGTTGCCCAATCACCATCGATGAACAGCCGCAGTCTGCTGCAGCGCATGCGTGCTCGCGGTTTCGTGGACGCTTGGCATGTTACCGACCCCGGGCTTGCTGCCGTCAGCCCGCGCCCGCGCTCTGCCCAATCAACATCGATGCCTCCGGCTCCAGCATCCTCTGCCTCAGGCAGCGAATTCGCGGCAACGCCTGCTTCCTCGCCCGCCTTGCAGGTCATTGCCAGCACAGAAGCGGCTGCTCCTATGCCGGCCATGTCGGACTTTGCTGGCCCCGGCCCTCAGCGCGTATTTGATACCGAGGCAGGGGTCGATCTGCATGAACTGAAAATCCAAACAATCGATCATGAGACTGCTCAAATTACCGTCGACGGTCGTATCGATGAGGCCATTTGGCGAGGCATTCCCTATTACGACAACATGGGTGTCTCGATCCCGGATCTGGGAACAGACGCCGAGTTCTCAACGAAAATGCGCATGTTTGCCACAGAAAAAGGGTTTTACATCAGCGCGGATATGGAACAACCCCTAGATACCCTAGTTGAGCGTCTCACCCGACGGGATGATTGGGTTGATCGAGATTTATTTGGTGTGACCATCGACGCTTCCGGTGAGGGGAAGCTGGGATACTGGTTTTACGTTGCATTGGGCAACAGCCTGAATGACGGCAAGGTGCTGCCCGAACGTCGCTTCCAGCGCGATTGGGACGGTCCGTGGATTGCCAAAGCCGTGCGCACAGATCGTGGTTGGAGTGCAGAGATGTATCTGCCGTGGTCGATGATGGACATGCCCGAGCGGGATGGCCTGCGCAACATGGGGTTTGTGGCAAGCCGCATGGTGTCTCATCGCAACCAGCGTTACCAATGGCCGCGCTACGGTGTAACCACGAAACGCTATGTTTCGGCGTTTAACCGGCTGCAAATGGATAATGTAAAGCCGGTGCCCGAGAGATCGATTATTCCGTTCATCTCGGCGACCCAGGATCAGGTTTACGACGATGCCGACGTGCGCATTGGTGCGGATTTCGCTTGGAAACCATCTCCGGCAGCTCAGCTTTCCGGGTCCATCAATCCAGATTTTGGGGCGGTGGAGTCCGATGATGTGGTACTGAACCTGACCGCTAGCGAGACGTTTTTTCCCGAGAAGCGCCTATTCTTTTTAGAGGGCAGCGAGATTTTCAACGTAATGCCTCGGGATGACTTCAGCTCCATTACGCGCATTGCGCTAAACGACGATTTTTCTACTACCTCCCGCCGCGTTTATTTGCAGGAACACGTACCACTGCCCGTATCCTTGCTAAACACCCGCCGAATCGGCGGTACGGCAAGCCAAATGGAGGTGCCAGCGGATGTGACGCTGGAGCGCGGGCAGCGAGACGTACCTACAGACCTTTTGGGTGCGGGCAAGATAACCGGCAGCACCGACAAGTGGCGGTACGGCGTGCTCGCGGCTTTTGAAGACGACGTCGAATGGCGCGGGCGGGATGCCAACGATCAGGAAGTGATGCTAACGGGTTCGGGTCGAGATTTTGCCGTCGCTCGCGTGCTTTACACCGGGCCAGAAACCACCTCTTGGGGCTATATGGGCACCTACATGAGCGGCAGCCAGTTCGACGCTAGCGTCCACAGCGTTGATGCTCACTTGACGACCGGTGGCGGTGTATTGAAGGCAGATGCCCAGTTGATCATGAGCGATCGGGATGGCACTCAGGGCTACGGGGCAATGTTTGATGCGCTGTACGCGGCCAGCCCAAACTTAAGACATAAGTTCGAACTCGACATCATGGACGAGGATATTGATTTCAACGATTTAGGCTTTTTGCGACGAAACGATTATGTCCTTGGCCGCTATGTACTGATCTACAACCAGCAGAAGCTAACCCGGTCGCTTTCCAATTACCGAACCACCTTGGTGATTAAGCAACAGCACAGCATTCAAGAAAATCAGGTGACCGACAGCGCTGTGTTGTGGCGATCCTCAGTGGTGCTACCCGGGCGCAACACGCTGCGCGCTGGCATCGGTTACTTCCCGACACGATATGAAGACATCGACAGTCGCGGCAATGGTGCCTACCGAGTGGAAGGCGGCGGTTGGTTTGAAACCGTACTTTCCACCGACGCGGGCAAGAAGGCTAGCTACGCGTTTGGCCTCGGCGGTGCTCAAGAGCATCTGGGGGACTGGTCGTATAACGCATGGTTTGGGGTAACGTATTTGCCGGTGGATCAACTGAGCTTGTCGTTTGATTTGCGATACAAGGACCGAAAGGGTTGGTTGGTCTATCAAGGAGACAGGAATTTCGGCGCCTTTGACGCGGACGAGTGGAAGCCCTCGCTGGACGTTAACTGGTTCATCGCGCCGGGTCATCAACTGCGCTGGAATTTGCAGTGGGCCGGGGTAAGAGCCACCGATGTCGGGTTCTACGAGATCCCCGCCGGCGACGGGGACTTGGTGACGGCAGCCCGACAGAAGCCCAACTACGACTTCAACATTAGCCGTCTGACTACCCAGCTGCGGTATCGTTGGGCCATTGCCCCGCTGACGGATTTCTACCTCGTCTATAACCGCGGCAACTCTCTACGCCCGATCGGCGATTACGACGTGCCGGATTTGTTCGAGGATAGCTTTACCGATCCGGTTATTGATTCCTTTGTGGCAAAGCTGCGCTATCGCTTCGGTAATTAGTTCCGGCCAATGCCCGTTGTTAGCCGCGACTTCGCGTGATGCTCAACTAGCGGCTGTGCCCATAGTCTCTGCGGATGAAATCTGCACCGCGCTCGGCGATCATCACCGTTGGGGCATTGGTATTGCCTGACGTAATGGTAGGCATAATGGACGCGTCAATGACGCGCAGGCCTTGAACGCCGTGAACACGTAACTGATCGTCCACTACGGCGGCATCGTCATGCGCAGGGCCCATTTTGCACGTGCCCACCGGATGAAAAATGGTCGTGCCCAGATCACCGGCTGCGCGCTGCAGATCTTCGTCAGAGGTGACATCCGGTCCGGGCTTGAGTTCTACCGGATTGAAGGGCGCTAAGGACGGGGCCGCCATGATCCGTCGCGTATACTTCAGACCAGCCACGGCCACATCCAGATCCTCTTGAGTGCTTAGATAATTGGGTGCGATAGCTGGCGCCGCTGCTGGGTTAGCAGATTTGAGCGTGACGCTTCCTCGGCTGCTGGGTCGCAGGTTACACACGGAAGGCGTGATCGCATTGTACTTGTGTAGGGGCGATCCAAACTTATCGAGGGACAGCGGCTGCACATGCCACTCGATGTTGGCAGATGGCTGGGAAGGATCGCTCTTGGCAAAGGCCCCCAGTTGGGAGGGTGGCATGGTAAGGGGTCCGGTCTTTTTCAGAAAGTATTCCAGTCCCATCATGGCCATGCCCCAAGGTGTGCGGGCCCGTTGGTTTAGGGTAACCGTGTTGTTCACCTGGTAGATGGTGCGGATCTGTAGGTGGTCTTGCAGATTTTGGCCCACCCCGCTCAGCGTGCGTTGTACGGGAATGCCGTGAGCCTGTAGCTCATCGGCCGCGCCGATTCCTGAAAGCTGTAGCAGCTGCGGGGAGGCGATGGCGCCAGCAGACAACAGAACCTCGTTGCGGGCGGTAATGTGTCGGCGCTGACCGTCGTGCAAGACCCGAACGCCCGTAGCACAGAGGCCTTTCTCGTTTTTATCCAAGGTCAAGGCCTCAACGGTGGCCTCGGTAAGCACCGTCAAATTGGGGCGCTGTCGAACATCATCAAGAAATGCTCGGGTGGCACTCCAGCGTTTGCCCTTGCGCTGGTTCATTTGGAAATAGGCATTGCCGAAATTGTCGCCGCGATTGAACTCGTCGATTTTAGGAATGCCGCATTCTTGGGCGGCCTCGCGCCAAACGTCCAGAATTTCCCAATTGACTCGGCGCTCTTCGACTCGCAGCTCGCCGCCGACCCCGTGAAAGTCATCGGCACCGTGCTGATAGTCCTCAGAGCGGCGAAAAATTGGCAGCACGTCGCTCCAGCCCCAGCCCTGATTGCCCAGGCTTGCCCAGTGATCGTAATCGGACTGTTGCCCGCGCATGTAGATCATGGCGTTGATGGACGAACAGCCGCCCAGCACCTTGCCTCGGGCGTAGCCAATGCTGCGGCCATTGAGCCCCGGCTCCGGTTCTGTCTCAAAGCACCAGTCTGTGCGCGGATTGCCGATGGTGTAGAGGTACCCGACGGGAATATCGATCCAAAAATAGTTGTCTTTCTTGCCGGCCTCCAAGAGCAGCACGTGCTTGCTGGGATCCTTAGACAGGCGATTGGCTAGAACGCAGCCAGCGGTGCCAGCACCGACAATGATGTAGTCAAAACTGTTCATATCGAGCCCCGTGTTTGTTTGTCGGCCCGCGCCCAAGGTTATGTCAGTTCGGACTGCAGTACGAGGTGACGAAGCGCTTGGTAGCGCTGAGGCGGGCGAATGTTCAGCTGTGCGCGCACGGCGCCAATGGGTTGGGATAACAGACTCTCCCAGTCTTGGGCCGGCAGCCACGCTGCATTTTTGCCATCACGGTAGGCGCGATAGGCGGCCTTGGGTACCGCCCACCCAAGACTTTTGGCGATTTGGAAAATGCCCACCAAGCAAATAAAGGCAATGCCTCGATTGGGACTCTGGGCGCTAGTAAAGGCCAGCAAGCACACCTCACCCAGTTCGTCGCGGCCGTAGTTAGTCACGGTATGCCATAGATCGTGCATATCGCGCTGGCGGTTGGCGAATAGCAGCCGATCGGCGTCCAAGTTGCGAGACGCGCGCATATCTTGGCTGGGTTCCACCAAACCTTCGGCGCTGATGTTTTCAGCCGTCACAAATTTTAGGTAGTGAGCAGCTAAAGAATGCTCGGGCAGGGTGGCCAGATAATCGCGGTCGCGTAATGTGTCCAGAAGAGAACGGCGCTCTGCGAGAATTTGCTGACCCATGGCCGTGCCAATGAAGCGTTGAAAACCGGTCTCTAAGGAGTTGCCGGATAGAGCATCGATGATGGTGAAAACTTCGTCGGTGGCTTCTGGATTGCCGATCAATCGACCCATGGCGCGAAATGCTTTACGCCATTCGATGGGCCGATTCTGTTCTGCGCTGGCGGTGTGACTCACGATAACTGCCCTGAAAAAAGTGACCAAATGCTAGGGTCTCAATGGCGCTACCGCAAGGGTTCGTTCCACGCCATTGGTTGCCCCTCTGACGGCCGCGAATGCGTGCCCGAGTATTAGGGGTTCTTTGCCGGCCAATACTGGTCTTTCAATAGGCGCTTATATAGCTTGCCCGTGGGCAGGCGCGGCAGCGCGTCGGTAAAGTCAATGGATCTGGGCACCTTGTAGCCGGCCAAATGTTCCTTGGAGTAGGCTATTAAGTCATCCGCCATGCTGTCGGATGGCGCTTGATCCGGAGCCAGCTCTACCACGGCTTTGACTTCCTCGCCGAAGTCGGCGTTGGGCACACCAAACACGGCAACGTCTTGAACCGCCGGGTGCAGAACCAAGGCGTCTTCGATTTCCTGAGGATAAATGTTCACTCCACCGGAAATGATCATGTAAGCCTTGCGGTCAGTTAGGTATAAAAAGCCGTCTTCATCCACGTAGCCCACATCCCCCAGCGACGTCCAATTGTCATGAATGGGGTGGGTGGCCGACTGGGTTTTGTCCGGAGCGTTATGGTATTCGAAGCTGCGTTTCGGCTGCTCGAAGTAAACCATGCCCTCTTCGCCGGCCGGCACATCGGCACCGCTTTCGTCGCAAATGTGCACAATGCTGGCAATGGCTCGACCCACAGAGCCGGGGTGCTCCAGCCATTCCTGCGGGGATATCACCGTGGTGCCGTTACGCTCGGTGCCAGCGTAGTACTCCCACAGAATGGGCCCCCACCAATCCATCATTTGGTGTTTTATTTCCTTAGGGCAGGGGGCTGCGGCGTGAATCGCGCATTGGTGGCTGCTCAAGTCGTATTGTCCGCGGAGTTTTTCGTCCAGCTTCAACATTCGGATGAACATGGTCGGCACCCATTGGGAATGGGTTATCGAGTACTGCTGGATATGACGCAAGGACGCTTCCGGATCAAAGCCTCGCATCATGACTACGGTGCCGCCCAGGGCCAGTGTCCGCGTGCAAAAGCCAAAGGGCGCCGCGTGGTACAGCGGTGCGGGCGACAGGTAAATGGTGTCTGAGTTCATGCCGTATGGATTGTTTACCTCGACGCCGGGCAGACCGTCTCCTACATGATCGCCGGTAAGCGGGCGCTTAATACCCTTGGGGCGTCCCGTGGTGCCGGAACTGTATAGCATGGTGTCGCCCGCACGCTCATCGGCGATGGGTGTGGTGGGCATCGCTGCGACGGCCTCAGCTGCATCAGTAAAACCAGCCATGTTGCCGCCAACGCTGAATCGATGCGGACAGCCGGGTATCAGTTGAGGCAGTTCTTGGCTCTGGGCTAATTCCGATGACGCAAATAAAACCTGACTGGTGGAATCCTCGACGATATAAGCTGCTTCATCCGGGGTGAGATACCGGTTGATACAGGTTAAGTACATGCCCGAGCGCAGCACTCCCCAGGCAATGGAGAAATACTCAAGATTGTTCTCCATCAGAATTGATACGTGGTCGCCCACCCCCAAACCAAGATCTTCCAGAAGGCGGGCCACTTGATTGGATCGCCGGTCAAGCTCCAGCCATGTGACTTGTTCACCGCTGGCCGCATCGATAACGGCCGGTGTGTTGGGTTTTACGCTGGCCCAGTGTCCTGGATACATACTTAATCTCCGGTTTGGTGTCTTTGACCGTATCCTGCGTTGCCAGATCGATCTGCTTGATTGGCTTCAGAGGATGGTCGGATCGGTTGCACAGGGGCGGCTCGAATCAAGCGTATTGCCGAGCCGCACCGAGCGCTTGTTAGCTTGCCTGTGCTAGTCGTTCGTTCATGGCCTCAGTCTCTAGCAAGTCGCCACGCATGGTGCGTGCGCCTAGGAAGTAGTGCACACCAGCCCATAGATTGACTAACACCGCCACGCACAGGGCGTAACGAATGGATTCAATGCCAAAGGTGGGGTTGAGTAGATCGCTGAGAATCCCGACCAAATAAGGGCCCAATCCCATGCCAATGAGATTGAGAACAAACAGCAAGATTGCTGACGCTACGGCTCGCATGCGTAAAGACACCAAGGCCTGAGTCATCGCAAAGGAAGGGCCGAGGTAGACGGGGCCAAGGATGCCGACGATGCATAGGCTCGCGATGGCGGCGACGGTGCCGTCATAGAGATAGGCCACTAATTGAAATGGCACCATAAGGGCAGTGGCAATGCCGGGTACCCAGAAGTACCAGCGTTTGTCGCCGGTGCGGTCCGACATCTTATCGCTGAGGTAGCCTCCGGCAAATGTGCCGATGGCGCCGACGCCGGCGACAAGGGCCAGAGCAGCTCCAAGGTCGGTGGAAGACATGTTATGCACCCGGGTAAAGAACGGAGCGTTCCAAGTGCTGGCGCCATAGCTGACAAATGCGTGCAGTCCTGCCGCGAAGGACAAGTGTCGGAAGGAAACTTTTGCCCACAGAAATGCCAGTACCTCCTTCACGGCAGGGGCTTCGGCCTTCGGTGCGGCACCGGGCATGTTAGCTGCTGATAGCTTGCCGTCGGACATCCCTCGCGGCGGCTCGCGCAGGGTAAAAAGAATGATCATGGCGACAAAAATACCCGGCAGCCCGACGAGGAAAAACGTGTTACGCCAGCCGATAGTATCTGCCCCCCAGCCACCGACGTAGCTGCCGATCATGGTGCCAAAGGGAATGCCAAGGGCATAAATAGACAACGCGGTGGCGCGCTTTTCGATGGGGAAGTAGTCGGATATCAGCGAATGGCTTGGCGGGCTGGCGCCCGCTTCGCCGACGCCCACACCAATTCTCGCCAACAGCAAGCCCCAGAAGTTAGCTGCCAGACCACACAGGGCAGTCATCGCGCTCCAGATCACCATGGAAACGGCGAGAATCTTTACTCGGCTGCGCCGATCCGCCAAGGCGGCAATGGGGATGCCGAGGAATGTGTAAAAAACTGCAAATGCCAAACCGCCCAATAAGCCCAGTTGGGCGTCGCTCAGAGAGAGCTCCAGTTTGATTGGCTCTAGCAGTAGCGACAGGATTGAACGATCAACAAAGTTGACGATGTAGCCGACGAACAGGATGCCTAGGGCATAGTTTCGATAGGCCGGGCTAAATTCTTTTTGTTGTGACATATATTCCCCTGATATTCCAACAAATGCTTACTACTGTTGGTTATGGCATCGCAGCCTCGTACCCGACAAGCTGGCGATGTCATCAGTCCCCTCCACGGAACTTGCCTGATATTGACATTTTTGCCGTCAATATCCCAAGGGTTATTCGAGGGGTTGTTGGCAGGGTGGACAATCAACAGTCAGGACCCTGCGCAGGAAAGAGCCTGTTGCCAATCAGATGAATCGCGGATATTGAGAAGGGTTGGCGCGCCGGGACAGCTAGCAAGCTGGTAACTGAGTCATTTGCGCACTCTGCGCCGCAGTCGATCTAGGCGCTCTTTCCAGTATTGGAACTGCTCCGGATCGCCGCCTCGGTCCGGATGCAGCTGCTGGCACATGCGTCGGGCTTCGACGATTTCCTCTATCGGCAGCACTAAATCCAGCCCAAGGGCCTTTATTTCTGCCGGACTTAGGGTCTTTACTGGACTGGCGGATTCTGGGGGACGATAAAATCCGCTCCAGCTGCCGCTGTTTTTACCGCCGTAAGATACCGGGCCAGATAGACCGAGTTTCCATGGGTGGTTCTTTGCGGGTTTGCGGGATTTGCCGCCGCCGGATTTGCTGTTTGCCATGATTGCAGTCTAATCTGGTGCGGCTTGGGCTCAAGTCATTTCTCTTCTTGCCCATGCTGGTCTATCGCAAAAGGGGAAAAATAAATGGCCAATGGTATGCCCGGTCCGACAACGCTTTCCCTAGCCGGTACCCAGCCAGCGCCCCCTTTGGGTTACTACAGCTGGACTTTTGGTCAAGCCGCCCGAGATCCGCTGTATATCTTGGTCGTCATCTACATCTTCTTTCCTTACTTCTCCAACGTTGTGATTGGCGACCCTATCGCCGGGCAGGCGCTGGTGGGCTACGTCAATACCATCGCTGGGGTAGCGATGGCGCTTACCGTGCCCTTTTTAGGGGCAATAGCCGATAAGGCAGGTCGGTTAAAACCTTGGTTTTTCGTTTCTGTTTCGGTGGTGGCTCTGTGCGCGTTTGCGCTGTGGTGGGTTACACCGGATGCGCTGGAAGGCGGCATCGGTTTGTACCCTATTCTCGGCGTTCTTATCTTGATGAACATCGCCTTCGCCTATGCCGAGGTGTTTCACAACGCCATGCTGCCAAGGGTCGCTCCGGCAAATAAGGCCGGTCTGATATCAGGAATGGCTTACGCCTTGGGTAATTTAGGAGGCCTTTCCCTTATGCTGCTGGTGCTGTTGGGTTTCGCCCTGCCCGGCACGGTATCCCTGAGCTGGATTGCTGATGCGCCGTGGTTTGGTATTGACCACAGCGTGCACGAGCAAGATCGCATGGTTGGGCCGTTAGCCGCTGTGTGGCTGCTGGCATTCTCTCTGCCGGTTTTGCTTTTTACCCCGGACGGCCAGCGCTCCGCCATGACATGGCGGCGTGCGGCGATAGCGGGGGTGGGTGAGGTATGGCAAACCGTTCGTCATCTGCGGCATTACCAAAATGTGGCTCGGTACTTGCTGGCGCGTATGTTTTTTAACGATGGCATGGTCGGGGTTTTAATCTTCGGCGGTATCTACGCATCTGGAGTCTTCGGTTGGGATTCCTCAGAGCTGCTGATCTTCGGTCTGTGCACCAGCACTTCGGCCATGTTGGGGGCGTATGCCGGCGGTAAACTGGATGACTTGCTGGGCTCTAAACGCACGCTAATGATTGCGGTTTCGTCGACGGCGCTGATTTTTCTAATCATGCTCTCCGTGGCCCCGGGGCAATTTTTCTTTGTCCTTGATATGTCCGACGAGCAGGTATGGTCGCTGCCGTTCTTTAATACGCCGGCGGAGATTTGCTACTTTTTTGCGAATCAGATCTTCGCCATTTTCTTTGTCACTGGACTGTCTTCGTCCCGCACCCTGATGGCGCGCATATCGCCGCCTTCCATGACCGCCCAGTTTTTTGCGCTTTACGGTTTAAGCGGCTCTGTTACCGCATTTTTGGCGCCGCTAATGGTGGCGACAGTGACGGATATTTCCGGCTCCGCGCGGTTGGGTATGGGTGCCTTGATCGTCTTGATCTTACTGGGTGTGCTGCTGTTGGCGGGGGTTACTCAAGAGCAGGCGTCCGACCAGAAATACCGGTCTTCAGCGCACTAACGCGAATTCGGGATCTTCGCTGTTTGATCTTTCTCGATTGATTCACGGTTTCTGCTAGTGCCGTGGCGCTGGGAGTATTACCATTAGCCCGTTGCGACGTAATCAAGACCTTTGGACGCATTCGTTAGTTGTCATTGGGGAGTCAGATGTCTAGTTCCGAAAAACACTTTGAACATGAAGGCGAGGACGTCGATCACGACGAGCTTTATACGATACGCCACAGTCTCGCCCATGTAATGGCTCAGGCGGTCTTGGAGATGCGCCCTGGCAGCACACTGGGCTTTGGCCCGCCGATTCGGGATGGCTTCTATTACGATTTTATTTTGTCGGAGCCACTTACCGAAGAAGACTTTCCCGATCTGACCCGTCGCATGAAAAAAATCCTGAAGAAGGGGCAGCGCTTTGATCGAGAAGAGCTCAATGCGGAGGACGCGCTGGCGCGAATTGCACAAATGGGTGAAACCTATAAGCAAGAATACGGCAGTGAGCTGATTGAAAAACACGGTCTCAAGGGTTTGACCTTTTATCGCAACGGCCCCTTTTTGGATATGTGTGAAGGGCCCCATGTTCACACCACCAAGGACATCCCGCGAGACGCGTTCAAGATTCGCAGCGTTGCCGGCGCTTATTGGCGCGGCAACTCGGACAACGTCATGATGACCCGCATATACGCGTGGGCATTCCTCGATAAAGAGACCTTAGACAATCATGTTGAGGCCTACGAGTTGGCCTTGGCGCGGGATCATAAGAAGCTGGGTCGAGAACTTGGCATTTACGCAATTGATAACGACATTGGGAAAGGCCTGCCCCTATGGTTGCCCAATGGCACGATTGTCCGTGATGAGCTGGAAAATCTTGCCAAAGAGCTGGAATTTAAAGCGGGTTATGTGCGCGTAGCCACACCTCATTTGGCCAAGGAATCCTTGTACCACACAACCGGTCACCTGCCGTATTACGCGGAAGATATGTATCCGGCCATGGAGCTGATGGAGACCGCTGATGAAGGCGAAGGCGATGCGGCCGAGGTCAGGGTCAAGGAAGCCTACCGCTTGCGCCCTATGAACTGTCCGCATCACCACAAGGTGTTTGATGCAGAGCCGCGCAGCTATCGTGATCTGCCGCTGCGTCTGGCGGAGTACGGCCAAGTTTACCGATTCGAAGATTCTGGCGCCGTCAGCGGGTTGGTTCGTGTGCGCGGGATGTGCATGAACGATGCGCACATTTACTGCACGGCGGAACAAATTAAGGATGAATTCAAAGCCATCATGGCGATGTATCAGGAAGCCTATGACATTCTCGGACTCGATACCTTTCACGTTCGGCTCTCCAAGTGGGATCCGGAAGACCCCAAGGGCAAAGAGAAGTACGTGGATAATCCCAAGGCGTGGGAAGAATCTGAGCGCATTTTAGAAGAAGTGCTGGTGGAGCTGGGCATCGACTTTAAGGTGGGTATTGGCGAGGGGGCTTTCTATGGCCCCAAGATCGATATCCAGTTCAATACTGTAACCGGTAGGGAAGAATCGGTTTCAACGGTTCAGCTGGACTTTGCTGTGCCCGGGCGCATGAACCTCACGTACACCGGCTCCGATGGTGAAGAACACACCCCATACTGCATTCACCGGGCACCTTTTAGCACCCATGAACGCATGGTGGCGTTTTTAATCGAGCACTACGGTGGAGCCTTCCCTACGTGGTTGGCGCCGGTGCAGGTGCAGTTGCTCACGGTATCCGAGCAGTACGATGATTACGCCAACGACATTTGCCGGCGTCTTAGAGGGCAGATGGTGCGAGCAGAGCTGGCGCCGTCCAACGACACGTTGCCGAAGAAAATTCGTCAGGGGGCCACGCGCAAGATACCTAATTTGCTGATTATCGGTGAACGCGAAGTGGCAGACGGTACCGTGACGTTGCGTCGCTATGGCCAGCGCGACCAACATACGGTGGGTGTGGATGTCTTTGAGACCGCGCTGCTTCAGGCCATTCGTCAGCGCTCGCCCGAGGTGGAGCTGCCAGCAGGCGAGTAGCCTCGCTTTTAGCCGCCTATCGCCCGGGCGATTTAGGTGATAGGTCTGACTGGACCAAGGTCGCCTTGGCCGTCAGCGGCGTCTTGATCGGTGTGCCGGTTTTCAGCTCAATGAGATCGGTAACGATTCGGCCGGCCTCCCGAAGCATGGGGTCTTCACCGATCTCCTCAATGGCAATACCTTGCGCCTCTGGATTCTTAGCCTCTTGATCTTGGGCTTTCGAGTGGTCGGCATCAGCCAAATTTACAGTTTCGTCTGGCGACTTACCGTCCGCTGCTGGGGTGTCAGCGTCGCCGTCTAAAGTCGTATCGTTCTCAGGATTTTCTCGGGCTTCCGCCTCTGCTTCTTCCAGCGCCTCTAGCTCGTCCAGAGTCGCGGCCAACACTTTGCCCGTTGCCGCCCGCAATGTGTTCTCCAGTTCTAAACGCCACAGGTCGTCCTGTTTTTTTTCGTCCCGCCGCACAGTTTCGTTCAAAGACAGGTGAGTTCGCCCGGATCTTTCTTCGGCTTTGCGCATCAGCGCTCGATAGTAGTTGAAGTTAGGATCATTCTTCGTCCGGTGCAAATGGCGCGTTTGCAGATCAAAGATGTAGGGCGATAATTCGCTGAATGGGTGATAGCGGGCGGCTTCAATGACATCCCATGGCATGGCGCCGTCTAAGGAACTTTCGCCAATAGCGTCCTGGTCAAACAGTGACGGAAACTCGATGTCGGGAATCACCCCTTGGTTTTGAGTGCTCTGTCCTGAGACGCGGTAAAACTTCGCCGCCGTCAACTTCAGTTGGCCTCGGTTCAGGGGAATCATTGTTTGTACCGTACCCTTGCCGAAGGTTTGACCTCCCAGTACCAGTGCACGCCCGTAGTCCTGCATGGCTCCGGCGAAAATTTCCGATGCCGAGGCCGACAGTCGATTGACCATAACGGCCATGGGCCCGTCGTAGATCACCGAGTCGTCGTCGTTGCTGTAGATGGTTGGCCGGCTCCTGCTGGATTTGACCTGTACGGTAGGCCCAGAGGGGATGAACAACGACGTCATGGTGTCGGCTTCCTGCAGTGAGCCTCCGCCATTGTTTCGCAGATCGATAATCAGGCCGTCTATACCCTCGTCTTTAAGTTGAGTGATCAGTCGCGTGACATCCTTGGTGGTGCTGCGGTAGTCCGGGGCGCGGTCTTGCTGGCCTTTAAAGTCCAGATAAAAGGTCGGAATGTCGATCACGCCGATTCGCTTTTCTGCGCCGGATTCATTGAGCGTAATTACCTTGGCCTGGGCAGCTTGTTCTTCCAGTTTGATGGTGTTGCGCACAATGGTGACGATGCGCGTCTCATCGCTGTCTGCGTCATCACTGCTGACGGCGAGGCGTACGGTGGAGTCCTTGGGTCCGCGAATCAGTTCCACTACGTCGTCTAAACGCCAGCCCACGACATCGATCATCGGTCCTTGAGTACCCTGACCTACGGCGGAGATGGTGTCGGCAGGCTTCAAGTCACCGGACTTATCGGCCGGGCCGGCTGGCACCAGTCGAACAATTTTGGTGGCATCTTCGTCGGTTTGAAGGACTGCGCCAATACCCTCCAATGACAACGACATATTGATGTTGAAATTGGTAGAGGTGCGCGGAGAGAAATACTGGGTATGAGGATCAAAGGTTGAAGCGAAGGCGTTGATAAAGGTCTGAAACGCGTCTTCGCTGCGATTACGCAGGGCAACTTTCCGCTGGTTACGGTAACGCTTGCCCAAGGTCTCAACGATCTCTTCTAGATCCTTGTCATTGAGTTTCATGCTCAGAACTTGGGACTGAATGCGCCGGTCCCACAGTTCGTCTTGCTCTGTCTGCGTTACCGGCCACGGCGCGTCTTCCCGTTTGATCTGAACCGTGGCGTTGGTGGTGAAGTCCAAGTCGGTCAACCCGCCGGATATTTTGTTCTGGGCATAGGCGGTGCGATCCAGCAAACGCTGCTGCAGCCGGTTGAACATTTTAAATGCCGGCAGCAAGTCCCCTCGGCGAAGGGCATTATCCAAATCGTATCGATAGCCCTCAAATTCAGCGATATCGCTAGCCATAAAGTAATAGCGAGCAGGGTCGAGAGCCTCGATGTAGTTGTCAAATATCTGGCTGGACAAATCGTCGTCCACGTTCAAATCGACGAAATGATTGCGGCGCAGTTGCTCTACCACGATCTGAGCCGTTCGGGGGTGCGCGGCAAGTGGTGCTAATTGCGGCGCGAGGCTCTCAATATCGATACTCTCAGCAGAATCCGCGTCTGCCCAAGCACCGACCGCGCTGGCTATGCCGAGGATTAGAGCTGCGATCACATGAGCCATTTTCTCCCTTACTACGGGAGCGATGATCTTGGATTGCCAAGAGCGGCTTTCTGTATTTTGTCGGATAAACCCAGTCGGCTTCATTAAAGGTTCTCGTTGGCTAGCGTGGTGTAACTGTTAGGTCCATTGTTGCGGCGGCAGTGTCAAAGCTATGTCGTGACGTTAACTGGGTGCCTGGCCCAGATTCTGTAGGCTGCGGCGCAGTTCAAAAGTGCCTGCATTTGTCGCCAGGGTCCCAATGCCCGATTCTTTAACGCCGCTTTAACGTCGAACACTTTTTGAGATCCTTCGCTTAATCCTTTCGTGTAATCAATGCGCCGCTGCCGTATCCTAGCGGCTCTCCGGCCTCGCCGCTGATGAAACAGGGGCAGTCCAGAATCACGCCGATTCATTATAGGCGTGACCAGTGTAACCATCACCCATCATAGGGTGAAGCAGGGTTCACTTTCGTCGCACTGTTGCGCTTTGCTGAAAAAACGTCAATTCATGCCACTCGGAGACATCAATGAACAATCGATTAAACCATTTGTCAGCAATCGCCTTGCTGACCGCCAGCGTTATGGTCGCTGGCTGCAACCAAGCGGAGACCCCCATGCCTGATTCAACCTTTGATGCTTCGTCCGACGTCGAGAGCGCCAGTTATCTGATTGGCTACCGGCAAGCCCAGGGCGTCCAAGAGCAAGGGGGCGAGGTCATTGACATGGACGCCTATGTTTTGGGCGCCCAACACGCCGTCGCCGGACAGGAATCTAAGGTGCCGGTGGAGAACGAAGAACAGCTCATGGCGGCGCTTTCAGAGGCGCTGATGCAGAGCAAGGCTGCTTCTGGCGAAGCGTTCATGGCGGAAAACGCAGCTCGGCCTGAGGTGACCACGACAGCTTCGGGTTTGCAGTACGAGGTGTTGACCGAAGGTTCAGGCCCCAAACCTCAAGCTACTGACACTGTTGTTACGCACTATCACGGCACATTGACCGACGGAACCGTCTTTGACAGCTCAGTAGAGCGAGGCAGCCCTGCATCATTCCCGGTAAATCGAGTCATTCCCGGTTGGACAGAGGCGCTGCAAATGATGGGCGTGGGTTCCAAGTGGCGATTGGTTGTGCCGCCTGAGTTAGCCTACGGAGAACGCGGGGCCGGCGCTGCGATTCCGCCAAATGCCACCTTGGTGTTTGAGGTGGAGCTGCTGGAAATCCAATAGCGGATTTGCCGAGCCGGCGATCTAAAAACCGGGGCTAGCCCCGGTTTTTTTGTGCCAGACGATCGCTTAAGCCCCGCGCTCTGCTGTTACAGATAGATACTTGTCTCTTGCTTTAGCGGGCCGGGCCGCACATGCTCAGGCCTAGGGAGAGTTTATGTCTGAGCAGAGTCGCGGGCCGTCAATTTGGCGGAATGAGTCCTTTCGAGCCTATTTAGGATCCACAGGTTTTTCTGGTATGGCCTTGGCTATGCAGCAGCTGCTGCTGAGCTGGATTTTAATCGGCATCCTTAAGTTGCCCGCAGATCAGGTGGGTTTGATTCAAGCCGTCATTGGTTTGCCCGGTGTATTTTTGATGCTCGCCGGCGGCGCCAGCGCTGACCGTGTTGACGCCCGCCGGATGCTGATTCGAATCTACCTGTTGGCACCTCTGTTTCCGTTGTTCCTTGTTCTGATGGAACAGTGGCAGTGGCTGGGCGTGGTCAGCGTGTTGTTCTGGGGTCTGGGCATGACTGTGGTTCAGTCGTTTTCGATGCCCGGCCAACAAGCGCTGCTCAATAGAATTGCGGGTAGCCAGATCCAGCAGGGGGTCACGGCGGCAACGGCAATTGGATTTGTTGTTCAAGTGGTTGGCCTAGTGCTGGCGGGCCAGATTGATGAGGTAGGCGTCACCCCTGTTCTGCTGTCTCAGGCCGTGGGGCTTGCCCTTGCCGGTGCGATGATGATTCGTGTGCCGGCTGCCCGGCCAGAACCGACCAAAGACAACGTCGCCGATCAGCCCGGCGCCTTGGCAGGGATACGACAGGGGCTCAATGCCACCTTCGATCACCCGGTGATCTTTCATGTGCTGACCATTACCTTTGCCTCCAGCATCTTCAATGCCGGCGCATTCATCACGGTGTTTCCGTTCATCGTCGTGCGGATATACGACGGTTCCGCTTGGTTGCTGGCGGTGCTGATGGCAATTTTTTATGCCGGAGCCACTTTGTCGAATATGCTGTTGCTGCGTTATCAGCCGCTGCTGCGTCCGGGAAAATTGTTTTTGATTATGCAGCTGTCACGTATTTTAGTGGTCTTTCTTATGTGGATTGAGCCACCGTTTTGGCTGTTTGTCCTTGCCACCGTCGGCTGGGGACTGAACATGGGTATCACCACGAATTTAGCGCGCAGCATTGTGCAAGAGTCTGCTCCCAAACCTTATCTTGGCAGAATTCTCTCTGTCTTTAGTATCGGCATGGTAGGCAGCGCGCCGTTGGGTGCTGTGGTTCTTGGCTGGCTGATCGAGGCTGTGGGGACTTTGAACGCGCTAATCCCGGCCATGCTGCTGTCGGGCATTCTATTTGTTTACGGAGCGTTGTTTTCACCTGTGTGGGGCTATCGCAGCAATCAGCCCCGGCAGGATCACGCTGGGGCCTAAAAGTCGTGTCGGGTTAACTTCGGCCGCTGGTTTGGGATTGGTCTAAGGCATAGTCTTGTGCTCTGACCGAGAGGATTTAGGAGTTCCTATGTCTGCTAGTACGCCATCATCGGATGACGAAGCCATTGCCGCCCTGCGCCGGGAGTACCGCTACGGCACTCTGGGCGAAGCGGATGTGTCTGCAGATCCGCTAACCCAGTTCCAGCGCTGGTTTGCTGAAGCCCAGCAGGCCATGGTGCTCGATTATAACGCCATGGCGCTAGCCACTGCTTGGGAGGGAGAGCCTTCGGTGCGGACCGTTTTGTTAAAGGGTGCGGACGAAGCCGGAATGCGTTGGTTTACCGATCGACGGAGCGAGAAGGGTCAGGCGTTAACGGCAAATCCTCGGGCAGAGTTACTCTTTCACTGGCGCGAGCTGGATCGGCAGGTACGTATTCGCGGTCGGGTCGTTGAACTGTCCTCGGATCAAAGCGATGGCTACTTTTATTCTCGGCCCTTGGGCAGCCAACTGGCTGCGGCCACGTCTCATCAAAGCCATCCCATTGCCGACCGGACCGCGCTAGAGGCTCGCTATCAAGAACTCGCCGCCACCCACATAGAGACTGCGCCGCGGCCCAGCGAGTGGGGCGGCTATTGCTTGCAGCCCAGTCAGTATGAGTTTTGGCAGGGAAGAGAGGGGCGACTGCACGATCGCCTGCAGTATCGGCAACACGATGGTTTGTGGACCATTACGAGATTACAGCCCTAGTCTGCCGGTGCCAGAGACGGGGTAAAGTCACGAATTAACTGCGCGAAAAGATCCGGGCGGAAAAAAGGCGAGCCATGGCCGGTCATTGGCATCGGCGAGAACAAGGCGCCGGGGATCTGGCTGGCGATATGCTCGGCCGCGGGAAGATTCATGTCCTGTTCGCCGCAGGCCACCAAGGTGGGCGCCGTGATAGCGTGAATCATGGACGTGGTATCGGGCTCTCGTTCGTGGGCCGTATGGCACTTGCGCGCCGCATCCCGGTCCTCATAGAAACGCCAGTACTTTTGCCGCTCGGGAACGTCTATACCGGACTCTTTCAGCATGGCAGTAGCTTGGGCACCCAAGGCACCCTGATCGACCTGATCTACCGGCGGCGTTAACGCCACATCGAATAAACCCAGTCCCGACAGCCGCCTGGGGTGGCGTAGGCCAAACTGCGCCGCAGTGCGAGCACCGTAGGCCACTCCCACCACAAATGCTCTGTCAAGTTTCAGGTGGTCCATTAGGCCCGCCAGATCATCGGCGTATTGGGAAAAGTTGAACGTTTCATCATCACCCCAGCCGGATTTCCCCGTGCCGCGCAGATCAAAGCGGAGTATTTGAAAGTGTTCGGCTAGGTCAGCTAAAACTACCTCCCAGCAGGTCAGGTTATGACTGGCCATGTTAATTAACGCTAGGGTGGGATTAGTCGCATCGCCCTCCAATACGTAGTGCAGGGTCACACCGTTAATTTCGGCGAAACTGTGGCTTTGGTCGAAGGGTGTTGTCTGCGTTTGGTTCATGAAGTTTCTCTTGGGTCAGTTTTTGCGGGGGTTTTTGCAAGCCTAGGCTCCCTTCGACTGTCACAGGAGCAGGCTTTTGTAGCCAACCAACGATAATCGTAGGCCGCCGCCGGTCAGTCAACTGTGTCCGGAGTCTTGCCTGCGGATTCAGATGTTGATTTGCCATCTGATCCAAATGTCCGCGGTTTCGTCGCACTCCGGCTTTTGTTTTACGTGGTCTGACACACGTGAGCTCGAACTAACATAAAAGAAGCGGATCATGCGTTTCAATCACGGTTGTCTTGTGGCGCAGTCATCGCAGCCTAATCGTTCGCGTTGATCGGATTGTCGGTGCCAAACGGGACAACCGAGACTGTTATACGTTAATGCTGCGTCAACGTGCCGCGTCGCTGCGGTGCACGCAAGGCTATGGACACTTGTTCAAACACCTGTGGTGGTGTTCGCCTCACAGACACAAAGGAGCAACTTTTTTGCCGACGAGCGCCAAGCATAGCTGCAATGAACAGTTTTGCGCGCGTTCCT
>Ga0181579_10000855_pt1 | contig 25227 bp, 25 predicted proteins | sample 071ome_24_FD_132996 | JGI IMG/M metagenome (GOLD analysis project Ga0181579, IMG submission 132996) | Coastal salt marsh microbial communities from the Groves Creek Marsh, Skidaway Island, Georgia - 071402CT metaG (megahit assembly) | ecosystem: Environmental > Aquatic > Marine > Intertidal... | reverse complement strand
AGATCAAGCGCCATGCGGTAGTTCGCCAGCGATTCCCCACGGCGCGACTGCGTTTGTTCCCGCGTCACGCGCCAACCTTGGCGGTGGAGGAATCGCCGGGCCAGATGGCTGGCATCCGTGGTCAGCGTCTTCAATCCCATGGCGCGGGCCCGATCCAGGAGGCTGTCGTAAAGTGCCTTGGCGACTCCGGCGCCGAGTTTGTCCGCGCGCACGAAGGCCAGATCGAGATAGCCGTCGTTCCCGAGAGACATGAAGCCCACGAGACCGTCTCCGCCCTCGGCCAGCATCGTCGTGGCGCCGGCGAGACGCTCATGCCAGGGCGCGAGATCCGGGACCGCGGGCGACCATGCCCGGCGCTGGGCGGCGGTATATCCGGCTCCCGCCGCGTCGCGCACGGTTTCGTGAAATAGCCTTGCGGTGGCCCGCGCGTCCTCGGCTTCGTAGGCGCGAATGGTCAGGGGCATGCCGTTTTCCTGTCGGCGAGACGGTGGTCGAGCGAGGATTATGTTGATTCCGGCGGCGCTGTCACGCCACCATCGACGCGAAACCGTCCTCTCTTTTTTCCGTCCCCTGATCCGTCATGCGAAAACCCGTTCGCCCCATCCGAGATTTTGACGCGCCGCGCGTGCCGACCTGGCCACGGGCGATGCTGCTTATCGGCGTGGTGGTCCTTATCGGATTCGTCGGCTGGACGATCTACGTCAACAGCGATATCGGCCAATGCCACGGTCAGGAAAAGGAGGTCGCGGAATTTCGCTTCGGCGTGAGCCTAAAGAAAGTCATGAAGCTCCCCGTGCCCGAGGAAGACCGCGAGCGTTTCAACGATCTTTGCCGTATGTTCAAGGCGAATTGTCATCGTCATATCGACGCCGAAACCCGAGCGCTCTGCCGCCCGATATGAACGCCCTGTTTTGACGCCACGCCCGTGCCTGGAGGAGAAAACCTTGGCCGACCCGAAACGTATCGCGATCTGCGGATTCAACCTTGAGAGCAACCGCTTCGCGCCGACTTGCTCCCGCGTCGACTTCGAGGAAAACATGTATTTCCGCGGCGCCGAGATCACCCATCAGGCGCGGCTAGACGCGCCGTCGCTCCATCTTGGAGTGAAGGGATTCTATCGGTTCATGGACGAGGCTTTCGGCGGAAGCGATGGCTGGGTCGACGTGCCGGCGCTGGTCGTCGGTTCGACACCGGCGGGGCCGGTCGAGGAGGGGTTCTTCAAGGAATATCTGGCGGAGCTTAGGCACGATCTAGAAGCCGCCGGAGCGGTCGACGGCGTCTATATCTGTCAGCACGGCGCGGCGGTCGCGACCCATACCCACGATCCGGATGGGGACATGTTCGCCCTGCTGCGTGGCATTGTCGGGCCCGATGTGCCGGTCATCGCGACCCTGGATCTGCACGCCAATGTGTCCGAAGTGATGATGGACGCGACCGACATGATGATCGGTTACAGGACCAATCCGCATGTGGACATGGCCGAGCGCGGCGAGGAGGCGGCGCGGGCGATGCTGGAGATGTTCGCCGGCACCCGCCCCGAGAAGTACCGCGTCCGTCTGCCGTTGGTCGCGCCCTCGGTCACCCAACTTACCGCCGAGGGTCATCCCTACGGGGACCTGATCCGCCTCGGTCAGACGAAAGTCGACCCGGATGGCCCGGGCGGGGTGATGAACGTCACCATTCTTTCGGGATTCGCATTCGGCGACACGCCGAAGAACGGGATGACGGTGATCACCCATACAAGGGGCGACGCGGCGCTTGCCAAACGGATCACCCTGGATCTCGCCGAGGCGGCCTGGGCGGATCGCGAACGTTACCAACCCGCGATGATCTCCTTGGAGGACGCGGTCGCCCGCGCCAAGGCGGTGGGCGAGGACGCGTCCCTGGAGCCGTTGCTTTTCGCCGACCCAGCCGATAATCCCGGCGGCGGCGGGCGCGGAAACACCACCTACATTCTAAGCGCGCTGCTGGATGCCGGTGTGCAAGGCTGCGTACTCTCGGTGTTCTATGACCGAGCCGCGGTGAGGGCGGCCGAGGCCGCGGGCGAAGGCGCGACGATCGAGCTCACCCTCAACGCCGAGGAGGACAACGCATTCTCGGATTCCTTGACGGTGGAGGCGCGGGTGGTCTCGCTGCACGAGGGGCGTTTTGTCGCGCATTACGGCATGGTCGCCGGCACGACCGTGGATATCGGACCCTCGGTGGTGCTGGACCTCGGAGGCGTCACCGTCATCTGCATTTCCAAGCGTCAGCAATGCCGGTCCTCGGATTTCATCTCGGCCTTCGGCATCGATCCCGCCGCTTGCCGGTCGATCTTGGTAAAATCGCGTGGGCATTTCCGCGCCGGATTCCAGCACCTGTTCCCGCCGGAACGCATTCTCGAGGTCGATGTGCCGGGACTGACATCGCCGAATCTGGCGAACTTCGATTGGCGTTACCTGCCGCGGCCCGTCTATCCGATGGACCCGGACGCGGCCTGGGCGCCCTGACCAGTGGTCGGGATCCGTCGATCATGTGGCACCGTCCGTAGGGCGGACCGGATCGAGATTCGACCGTCGGCTACGCGGTGGGAACGGTGAGACGAAGGCGCCGGGGTACAGCAGGACAATGCGAGCACTGAACTGTGTGCCCGATCTACAGACCGGATCGGTCGCCGTCATGACCCAGGATATCGGACGTGCCTTGCGGAGGCTAGGGCTTGACGTCGCCAATATGCAATACCGGTCCGGCGACAGGTTGCCGCGCGAAATGCCGCGTCTGCTGGATTGGCTGACAAAGTCCCCCGACGGGGGATTGCTCATCGATATCAATGGAAGGGTCGTGACGATCGGCCTGGTGGCGCGGGCCAACCAGGAACGGCCCGGCACCTTCATCTGCTTTACTTTCCTGACCGACACCCCATTGCACTTCACCGACCGGCTTCAAAAATGGCCAGCGGACGCGATGATCGGCTATATTGACCGGTCATTCCTCGAACTAATCGAATTCATGGGCTATGACCGGCCAAGCTTCATCTTCCATCCCCATGCCGGGCCACCAGCGATCGCGGGGCCCGCGATTTCGCGAAGAGACATCGACATACTGTTCATCGGCAACGTGGCGAAGATCGATCCCCCGTCGGTGCAGGCCTCACGCCTACTCGGAGAAAACCGCCGGCTTGTAGAGTTGTTTATCGCCGCCCATGGCCGAACCGACCAGCGCCTTACGCCCTTCCAGACCGTTCGCCGGATCGCGATGGACCTTGGCGGCGCCTACACTGTTCAAGATATCGCGCTAGTGGCGGGTCATCTGGAACTCTACCTCAGCAACACAAGCCGGGTGAAGGTTCTCTCGTCCCTGGCGAACCGAAAGGTGACGATTGTTGGGAATATCGCCGATGGCACCCTGCGGCCTGGTCAGGCGGTCACATCTTTTGGTTATCGCTCGTTCAGGCAATGTGTCGACTTGATGAGCCGAGCCAAAATCCTCGTCAATGTAGTTCCCAGCTTCCCAAACGGCGGCCACGAGCGCGTCTTCTACGCGATGAGCCGGGGGGCCGCGGTGTTGACGACGCGGTCAACATTTCTCGCGGGGGACGCCGAGGCTCATGGGTTTGTCGGATTTATTGACCCCGCGCGCGATGATGTGTCGCGGGACGCCGATACTTTTCTGGGCATCCTCGACGCGGGCGCGCGGGATCGCGATGCGATGCTTGGATACTACACGGATCACCACACATGGGAGCACCGGCTGGCACCGGTTCTCGCCCGGGCGCGGGAACGTTTCGCGTGAACCTGTCCAAATCCGCTGGGAGCAACCGGTGGAAATCCCGCATGAGGCATAGTCCGGGGGTCGCGGAGCTGACCGCAAGCCGGTGACAAAAGCGCTGAACAATGGCATCATCGGGTCATGGATAGGAACTTCACGGCACGTGGTAACCACGACATGGGCGGTCTCGACGGTGGCGAGATCAACCGGGACGAGCACGATTACGCGCTCTGGGAAAAACGCATCGACGCGATGATGATGTTGCTGACCAACAAGCTTCAGATCATGACCGTCGACCAATTGCGCAAGGGCATCGAGGCCTTGCCGCCCGACGCGTATGAGAACATGACCTATTACGAGCGCTGGATCGCCTCGGTGACCAACACGCTTCTGGACGAGGGCGTGATCACCGCCGACGAATTGGCGACCAAGATGTCGGCCATCGAGGCCGAGGCGTCGGAGGTCGGCTGATGGCTCGGTACTCCGTCGGAGACAAGGTCAAGGTGCGGGCGGCGTTTCCCCCGACACCACCGACCCATGTGCGCACGCCCCACTATATTCGTGGATGTGTCGGAACCATCGAACGGATCTGTGGGGAATTCGGCAACCCCGAGGAACTCGCCTTTGGTCGGCGCTATGGCCCGAAATCGATGCTCTATCGGGTTCGCTTCCGCCAAGCCGATGTCTGGTCCGGCTATGATGGAGCGGCGGAAGACCATATCGAGATCGAAATCTATGAATTCTGGCTTGAGCCGGCCGAGCGGGAGAACGCGGCATGAGCGGTCCATCCGATACCCATGATCATGGTCATCATCACGACCACCATCACGACCACGACCATCTGCATCCCTACGATCCTGATCATCACCACCCGCATCGCCCGGATCAGGACGACACGATGACCTATTACAAGGTCATGGAAACCGCGGTGCGCGAGTTGTTGATCGAAAAGGGGCTGATCACCGCCGAGCAGGTGCATCGCCAGATCGAGCATATGGATGCCCGCACGCCGGCCAACGGCGCGCGCATCGTCGCCCGCGCCTGGGTCGACCCGGATTACAAGAAGCGTCTGATCGAGAGCCCGAAACAGGCGATCGCCGAGATTGGTCACGATATCGGCCCGATGCACCTGATCGTGCTGGAAAACACGCCCGAGGTGCACAACGTCGTGGTCTGCACCCTATGTTCCTGCTACCCGCGCTGGATCCTCGGACTGCCGCCGGATTGGTACAAGAGCAGGGCCTATCGATCCCGCGTGGTGCGCGAGCCTCGGACGGTCCTGCGGGAGTTCGGTACGGAGATCGCCGAAAACCGCGAGGTGAGAGTGCACGATTCGACCGCCGATATGCGTTACTTCGTTCTGCCCATGCGCCCCGAGGGAACAGAGGGGATGAGCGAGGACGAACTCGCGGCCATGGTCGGGCGTGACGCGATGATCGGCGTGGTCGAGGCCGGCGCCGGGGGCGCGGGCCAATTGGCGGCCGAGTAAACGCGCCGGACTTCCGGCTACGCAATCCGGCCGAATAATCTCGAGCTGGGACACGCACTCGGGACTTGCATTTTGACGAGGGCGCCGGTATCTACCGGCCCGTAAATCACGCACACGAGCATGCGCCGACGGTCAGAGCCCTGGTCGCCCGCGCTCCGGTGCTCTCCGCAGGTGTGGAGGGCGGCGCTCGTGGAGGCATAACCGGAGAAGGTAAGAATGTCCGCTTCCATGTCGTTCACCATGCGCCAGCTGCTTGAGGCTGGAGTCCATTTCGGTCACCACACCCGGCGCTGGAACCCCAAAATGGCCCCCTATATCTATGGGGACCGCAACAACACCCACATCATCGACCTGCGCCAATCCGTTCCCTTGCTGCACCGCGCGCTTAACGCTGTGCGCGAGGTTACCGCTTCCGGAGGCCGGGTTCTGATGGTCGGCACCAAGCGCCAGGCCGCCGAGACCATCGCCGAGACCGCCAAGAAGACCGGGCAGTACTTCGTCAATCACCGGTGGTTGGGCGGCATGCTGACCAACTGGAAGACGATCTCGATCTCGATCAAGCGTCTTAAGGACCTGGACGAGCGGTTGGCGTCGGATACCCAGGGGCTGACCAAGAAGGAACTGCTGAACCTGACCCGCGAGCGTGACAAGTTGGAACGCGCGCTGGGGGGTATCAAGGAGATGGGCGGCCTGCCCGATATCCTGTTCATCATCGATACCAACAAGGAACAGTTGGCTATTCAGGAAGCCAATAAGCTGGGAATTCCGGTCGTCGCTATCCTGGACAGCAATTGCGACCCCGAGGGTATCGAGTTCCCGGTTCCCGGCAACGACGACGCCATGCGCGCCATCGCGCTCTACTGTGATTTGGTCGGTAACGCGGTTCTGACCGGCTTGCAGGCCGAGATGGTTGCCTCCGGCGCCGATATCGGCGCTTCCGAGGAGGTCCCTGTCGAGCCGGCCCTCGCGACCGAGGCCGAGGCCGAAGCCGCTCCGGAGGCCCCGGTCGAGGCGCCCGCGACCGAGGCTCCGGCCGAAGCCGCGCCGGCCACGGAAGAGCCCACGGCGACCGCTTGACCGCCCGCGCCCGATCAAGGGCGCGAACCATTCACGGCTCGACGAACGCGGTCGGGCTGGAAACAAGGACGGCGGCTGACATGGGCAGCCGCCGTCGTTTATCGAAAGAGCCGGTGCTTTCATCCGGCTCGGAAAACGCCGCTTTTCATGCCCAGTGAAGAGCGCCGAGGACTGACGAGGAAATACAATGGCTGCGATTACCGCTCAAATGGTTAAGACCCTGCGCGAGAAGACCGGCGCCGGCATGATGGATTGCAAGAAGGCCCTGGGAGAGACCGAGGGTGATATCGAAGCCGCGGTTGACTGGCTGCGCAAGAAGGGACTCTCCGCCGCCGCCAAGAAGGCCGGTCGGGTCGCCGCGGAGGGCGTGGTCGCCGTCGCGACGGGCGAGGGCAGTGGCGCGCTTATCGAGGTGAACTCGGAAACCGATTTCGTTTCCCGCAACGCCGATTTCCAGAGCTTTGCCTCCACCCTCGCGGCGATGGCGCTAGAGACCGGTGATGACCTGGATGCGTTGAAGGGTAAGCCCTATCCGGGCACTGACCGCAATGTCGAGGAGCAACTGACCCACAACATCGCGACGATCGGCGAGAATATGTCGGTGCGCCGTGCCATCCGACTGGATGTGGACGGTGGTGTCGTGGTTCCCTACATCCACAACGCCGTTGCGCCGGGCATTGGCAAGATCGGCGTTCTCGTTGGCTTGAAGTCCAGCGCCGACGCCGCGACGCTGGAGGCCCTGGGAAAGCAACTAGCGATGCATGTCGCGGCGACCGCGCCGAAAAGCCTGAGTGTCGATGATCTCGACCCGGCCGAGGTCGAACGCGAGAAGTCTATCCTTGTGGATCAAGCGAAGGCCTCTGGTCGTCCGCCGGAAATCATCGAAAAGATGGTCACGGGGCGTTTGCAAAAGTTCTATCAGGAGGTTGTCCTTCTGGAGCAGACCTTCGTCATCGACAACGAGAGCAAGGTTGCCAAGGTCATCGAGAACGCAGCCAAGGAAGCCGGCGCGCCTATCGAGATGGTCGGGTTCAAGCGCTTCAACCTGGGCGAGGGGATCGAGCGCGAGGAAGCCGATTTCGCGGCCGAGGTCGCCGCGACGCTCGGGAATTGATGCTCTCGGCCAGTTGATGGGATAAACGGAAAAGGGATCGGCGCAATGACAACCGGTGATACCGATCCCCAATCCCCGCCGCTTAAATATCCCCGGGTGCTTCTGAAGATTTCGGGAGAGGCCTTGATGGGCGATCAAGGCTTCGGTCTTGATCCCGACGTCGTGGCCCGGGTGGCCGGAGAGATCGGGTCGGTTGTGGAAGCCGGCGCCGAGGTGTGCGTCGTTATCGGCGGCGGGAACATCTTTCGCGGTGTCTCCGTCGCCGCCGGCGGCATGGAACGGGCCACCGCCGACTATATGGGCATGCTCGCCACGGTGATGAACGCGTTGGCGATGCAGAGCGCGCTCGAGACCCTGGGTGTGCCGACGCGGGTGCAATCCGCGCTTCCGATCTCCGCCGTCTGCGAACCCTATATCCGCCGCCGGGCGGTGCGTCACATGGAGAAAAAGCGCGTGGTGATCTTCGCCGCGGGCACCGGTAATCCCTTCTTTACCACCGACACCGCGGCCGCGCTCCGGGCGACCGAGATGGGCTGTGATGCGTTGCTGAAGGCCACCAAGGTCGACGGCGTCTATGACGCGGACCCCGAGAAGGTGCCGAATGCGGTTCGATTCGACCGCTTGAGTTACATGGATGTTCTTTCTCGTGACTTAAAGGTCATGGATGCGTCGGCTATTTCGCTCGCACGCGAGAATCGCATTCCGGTTTTGGTTTTTTCGATACACAATACTGGCGCGTTCGCCGAAGTTATTGCCGGACGCGGGCGATATACCATAATTGCCGAGGAGAGAGCGGATGGCTGAACCGGACCTCGACGACATAGAACGCAGGATGGACGGCGCGCTCAACGCGTTGACCAAGGAGTTCATGGGGCTTCGCACGGGACGCGCGTCGACCCAGCTTCTGGAATCCATCATGGTTGATGCCTATGGCGCCTCCATGCCGATCAATCAGGTCGCGACCATTAGCGTTCCGGAGCCGCGCATGCTCTCGGTTCAGGTGTGGGACAAGGGCAACGCCAAGGCAACCGAGAAGGCCATTCGGGAATCGGATCTGGGACTTAACCCGCAAGTCGACGGCCAGTTGCTGCGTATCCCCCTGCCGGATCTGTCGGAGGAGCGGCGCAGGGAGCTTTCCAAGATCGCCGCCAAATACGCCGAGGGCGCGCGCATCGCGGTGCGCAACGTCCGTCGCGACGGCATGGACGCGCTTAAGAAAATGGAAAAGGACGGCGACATTGGCCAAGACGATCGCCACCTCTATGAAGAGGAAATCCAGAGTCTGACGGACACCCATGTCGGCAAGATCGATGAGGCTCTGGCGGCGAAGGAAGCGGAGATTATGCAGGTCTAGCGAATGGATCCGCAAATCGCACACGGATCGACGACCGTCCCCCGTCACGTCGCGATCATCATGGATGGGAACGGGCGCTGGGCTCGGGCCCGGAGCCTGCCGCGCGCGGTCGGCCATAAATACGGCTCCGAGACGGTGCGGAAGACCGTCGAGGCGGCGATCGAACTAGGCGTTGAGTATCTGACCCTGTTCGGCTTCTCGTCGGAGAACTGGAACCGCCCCATGGGTGAAGTGTCCGATCTGATGGGCTTACTGCGTCGGTATCTTTCCAAGGAAATGGCGGAACTGCATGCCAAGGGTGTGCGAATTCGCGTAATCGGCGAACGCGAGAGACTTGACGTCGATATCGTCTCGTTGATTGAGCAATCCGAGCAACTGACCCGAAGCAACACGACCTTGAACCTGACATTGGCGCTGAGCTACGGTGGACGTAGCGCGATCGCCCTCGCCGCGCGCCGCATCGCCGAGCAAGTCCAAGCGGGAACCTTGCGCGTCGAGGCGGTCGGAGAGGATGACGTCAGGGCCAGTTTGGAAACCGTTGATCTTCCAGATCCGGATTTGCTGATACGCACATCCGGAGAGCAGCGCATTTCGAACTTCATGCTCTGGGAATGCGCGTATTCGGAGTTTGTGTTCCTCGATACGCTTTGGCCGGACTTCTCTCGTGATCAGTTCGCCGAGGCAATCGCTGAATTTGGTCGTCGCAATCGCCGCTACGGCTCAGCGGTCTAGGCATGGGAACTGACGGTGCCGCCCATCCGAAGGATGGCGACAAACTTTTCGGGCTTACCAGAAATCTGGCGCTCCGTATCCTTTCAACCCTGGTGATTCTGCCCTTGGCAACGGGGTTGCTGATGCTCGGGGGCGTCTATTTCACGGCTTTTTTGGCCTTCCTCGCGTGTTGCATGGCCTGGGAGTGGAGCCGGATCGCTAGCCGGGAAGGTGATCGAGCGGTGGCGTCGATCGCGTCTCTTGTGAGTGCGCTTGTCGTGGGCCTTTCGCCTTGGCTTGAGGGTGACTTGCTAGGTTTTGCGATGTTGTTGGCGTCGGCCTTGGTATTCGGCGCCGCGTTGGCCCGAAAATGTGAAAATCCGGCATGGGTTGCCGTCGCTCCGTTGGTGGCCTGTACCGCGAGCCTGTCGGCGGCCTTCCTGCGCGCTGGAGAGGAAGTTTCCGGTTGCATCCTTCTGGTCTGGCTGATCGCGTCGGTCGCGGCAACGGATACCGGCGCCTATATCGCCGGTCGGTCCATAGGGGGGGCGAAACTGGCGCCTCGAATCAGCCCTAATAAGACCTGGGCGGGGCTATTCGGAGGTATGTTCGCCAGCGCCGCGGTGGGTGGCGTCTGCGGCGCGCTTGTGGAGGGCGCGGACCCGACGACGCTCGTGCTCCTCGGCGCGGTCATCGCTGTTGTCGGTCAAATAGGTGACCTGCTGGAGTCGTCCTTCAAGCGACGCTTCAATGTAAAGGATTCGGGGAATCTTATTCCGGGGCATGGCGGAGTTTTGGATCGGCTTGACGGACACATGATGGTGATCACCGTCATGGCCGCCATGGTTCTGGTCTCGGGACAAAACCCGCTTATATGATAGGTTGCGTTTAAACCGGCGAAAAACGCCGGAACCAAATGTTATGGCAGGTGGGGCGGTCGCGGAAATGAAGACGGTAACGGTATTGGGATCGACTGGTTCGGTCGGTCAGACCACGCTCGGATTGTTCGAGAGCGCGCCCGGTCGTTTCCGTGTCGTGGCCTTGACCGGCGGTGCCAACTGGCGGCTCCTGGCTGAACAGGCGACCCAATTTAAGCCTGAGTTTGTCGCGATCGCCGAGCCGCGCCATCTGAAGCAGCTTGAAGCGGCGTTGTCCGGCTTGTCGACTGAGGTCGCGGCGGGGCCGGAGGCCCTTTTGGAAGCGGCGCGGCGTTCGGCCGAGTGGGTCATGGCGGGAATCGTCGGGGTCGCGGGCCTGCCGCCGACCATGGAGGCGGTGCGGCGCGGTGCGACGGTGGCTTTCGCGAACAAGGAATGCCTGGTCTCCGCCGGCACGGTGATGCTGGACGAGGTCGCCCGGGCGGGGGCGACGCTTCTGCCCGCAGATTCCGAACATAACGCGATCTTTCAGGTGTTCGAGGAGCGCAATCGAGAGCGCATCGATCGGATCATTCTAACCGCCTCCGGTGGACCGTTCCGAGAACTCGATTTGGCTGGAATGGCGGGGAAATCTCCAGAGGAGGCCTTGGCTCATCCCAATTGGGACATGGGACGCAAGATCTCCATCGATTCCGCGACGATGATGAACAAGGGCCTGGAAATCATTGAAGCGCATCATCTGTTCGATCTGCCCGAGGATCGCATCGACGTCTTGGTGCATCCCCAATCGATAGTTCACAGCTTGGTCTCGTATCATGACGGCTCGGTCCTGGCGCAACTTGGAACGCCTGATATGGCGACGCCGATCGCCAATGTTCTCGCCTGGCCGGATCGAATGGCGGTCGCGGGTAAGCGGCTCGACCTCTCCGAGATCTCGCGACTGACCTTTCAAGCTCCCGACCCGGAGCGGTTCCCGGCGCTTCGCCTGGCCCGCGAGGCATTGCGCGCGGGTGGTGGCGCGCCGTTGGTGATGAACGCCGCCAATGAGATCGCCGTGGAGGAGTTTTTGGCCGGTCGGATCGGCTTTCTAGACATCGCCCGGATCGTCGAGGCGATGCTTGAGGCGGCGCCGGTTCCGGTGCCGGAAACCATCGACCAGGTACTGGAATTCGACGCCGAGGCGCGACGGGCGACACGTGCCTGGGTGGCTGGGCGGTCCTTCATTCCCGACAATGAGGGCAAGGACGCGATTGCCTTCGCGGCGGCATCGCTCTAAACAACGGCAATGGCACGGAAATATACCGGAGACCCATGGATCTACTGATCATCCTTAAGGACAACCTGCTGCCGTTCCTGGCGATTTTGACGGCGTTGGTTTTCGTCCATGAGATGGGCCATTACCTGGTCGCGCGCTGGAATGGCGTGCGCGTCGAGGTGTTTTCCGTCGGCTTCGGCCCGGAGCTTTTCGGCTGGAATGACCGAGCGGGCACGCGTTGGCGATTTTCCGCGATTCCGCTTGGCGGTTACGTCAAGATGTTCGGCGACGCCGATGCCTCCAGCGCCCCCGGTGACGGCCTGGATCGGATGAGCGCCGACGCGCGTTCGGTTTCCTTTCATCATAAGCGTCTCGGACAGCGTTCGGCCGTGGTCGCGGCCGGTCCGGCGGCGAACTTTATTTTCGCGATAATCTTGTTGGCGGGGCTCTACACGTTCGTCGGACAACGATACGCGCCGCCGATGGTCTCGGAGGTTACGGCGAACAGCGCTGCCGAGACCGCCGGCATTCTGCCGGATGACCGTATCGTTCAGATCGGAGAGACCGAGATCGCGGCGTTCGATGACTTGCGCCGGATCGTGATGCAAAACCCAGGGGTTCCGCTTGAATTCGTGATCGAACGGGATCGCCGATTGATAACCCTGATCATCACGCCGGACACGGTCGTGGCCGAGAACGCGCTCGGAACCGTCGCCTCTCACGGCAGGCTGGGGGTGCGGGGTGTTCCCGGCGAGATGGTCAAGCACGGCCCGTTGAAGTCGATCGCGATGGCCGCTTCCGAAACCTGGTCGATGACGCTTCAAACACTAGAGGCCGTTGGGCAGATGTTCGTCGGGAGCCGAGGCACCGATGAATTGGGCGGTCCGCTGAGGATCGCGCAACTTTCGGGCACCGTCGCGGATGCCGGCTGGGTGACGTCGATTTGGTTCACGGCTCTGCTTTCGATCAATCTCGGGCTGATTAATCTGTTTCCCATTCCCGTCTTGGATGGCGGTCATCTTGTGTTTTATCTGGCGGAGGCGATACTCGGGCGACCGTTGAGCGAACGGATCCAGGAATGGGCCTTCAAGGTGGGTTTCACCCTAGTCATTGGGCTGATGCTATTCGTGACTTGGAACGATATCGTACAACTCAAGGTTATCGAGTTCTTCGGCTCGTTGTTCAGCTAGGGACGTGGCGCGAGAAATGATGAGATCGATTTTCGCGACCGCTCGATGGGGTATCCCGTTCCGATTGGCTCGAAGGGGGCTGCTGGCGCTCGCTCTCGTTGCCGGACTGATTTCTTTCCAGGCAACGCCGGCGATGGCGCAAAGCGGTCTCATCGAATCCATAGAGGTGACGGGCTCACAGCGGATTGATCCGCAAACCGTTGAGTCTTATCTGCTGGTGGCGCCGGGAGACACTTTCGATCCGGACCGCCTCGACCGGTCGTTGAAGGTACTGTTCGGAACGGGGTTGTTCGCCGATGTGACCATGCGTCGCGAGGGCGGTCGGCTGGTGGTCGCGGTGGTCGAAAACCCGGTGATCAACCGGGTGGCGTTCGAGGGCAACAACCGCATCGAAACAGAGGATCTCCAGCGCGAAATTCAATTGCGGCCACGGTTGGTCTTCACCCGCACGAAAGTTCAGCAGGACGTTCAAAGGATCTTGGATGTCTATCGTCTGAGCGGTCGATTCGCGACGGAGATTCAGCCGAAGGTCATTCAGTTGGAACAGAACCGCGTCGACCTGGTCTTTGAGATCGACGAGGGACCGCTCAATCGGATCCGCAGTCTTTCCTTCATCGGGAACCGAAAATTCTCGGACTCTGATCTGAAGGACGTGATCCAGACCAAGGAATACGCGTTCTGGCGTTTGCTGACCACCACGGATACCTATGACCCCGACCGCCTTAGTTTTGACCGCGAGCTGTTGCGGCGCTTCTACCTCGAGAATGGTTATGCCGATTTCAAGGTGGTGTCGGCGGTCGCGGAACTGACGCCGGATCGCGAGGATTTCGTCGTTACCTTCACGATTGAGGAGGGGGAGCGCTACCGGGTCGGTGAAATTGATATCGACGTGAACCTGAAGCGGGTCGACAAGGCGGCCTTACTACCCCTGGTCACGATGATCCCCGACGAATGGTACGACGCCAACGAAGTTGACAATTCCATTGATAAATTGACGGACGAGATCGGAACGCTCGGTTACGCGTTCGTCAACATCAGGCCCAAGGTCAATCAACGTCGCGACGACCGGATGATCGACCTTACCTTCCAGGTGGCCGAGGGCGCTCGCGTCTACGTTGAGCGAATTGATATCGAGGGGAATGTGCGAACTCTCGACAAGGTCGTCCGACGGGAGTTTCAACTGGTCGAGGGCGACGCCTTCAATACCTCGAAGCTGCGTCGGTCGCGTCGTCGTATCGGCAATCTCGGGTTCTTCAAATCAGCCAAGATCAACAATGTCGAAGGTAGCGCGCCGGATAAGACAGTCATCAAGGTCGCTATCGAGGAACAATCCACCGGCCAGGTTTCGCTTGGTGTTGGGTTCTCGTCGCTGGACGGGGCCCTTGGTGATATCGGCATCAGCGAGCGTAACCTGTTGGGACGGGGGCAGAACCTAAGCTTTCGCTTCCAAGGGTCCGCGACGCGTCAGGAGTTCGATATCGGCTTTACCGAACCGTATTTTCTGAACCGGGATGTGGCGGCCGGCTTTGACCTTTTCCAAGTCACCCGAGACCGTCAGGATGACAGTTCCTTTGATGAACGCAAGGCGGGCGGCGCGCTTCGCCTCGGCTATACCCTGGCCCCGGACCTTCGTCAAAGTCTACGGTATCAATACAAACAAACCGAGATCCGCAACGTGAAGGCGGACGCCTCGCGCTTTATCCGGGACCAGGAAGGTAAGACGACGGTCTCGCAGATCAGCCAAACCTTGAGCTATGACAAACGCGACAACCGCAATGACCCGACAGAGGGTTATGTGGTTAGCTTGACCACCGATCTGGCGGGGCTCGGGGGAGACACCAGGCTGGCGCGGGCGCGCGTGAGAAGTGGCTATTACATCCCGGTCCTCGAGGACAAGGTTTTGAGCTTCCTGTTCGAGGGAGGGCATGTGCTCGGCCTGGGCCAGGACATTGGAATCGCGGAACGATTCTTCATTGGCGGCCAGCAATTCCGAGGTTTCGCGACCTCGGGCATTGGTCCACGCGATATCAACACGGACGACGCGCTCGGCGGGAACACTTTCTATGTCGGGACCGCGGAATTCTCGTTTCCGCTCGGCCTGCCGGACGATCTGGGTTTCAAGGCTTCGGTGTTCACCGATGTCGGCAGTTTGTGGAACATCGATAGCAAAGGATCGGATATATTCGATTCAAGCGCGATTCGCATCACGGCGGGCGCGGGGCTGGGCTGGTCTACGGCGTTTGGTCTGATCCGGATTGATTTGACCTCGGCATTGTCGAAAGAGGATAGGGATGAAACAGAATTCCTACGTTTCAGTTTCGGTACGAGGTTTTAGACGGGCGGTGTGGAGCAGAACCGATTTCCGGGATGTTCGGCGCGGAATTCTGGCCGCCGTCCTTGTCATGGTCGCGGTCTTTTCCGGTAGTGTCTCGGCTGACGCTCAGGCGATTCCGAAACTTGAACCCGTTGCGGTTGCCGTGATCGACTTTCGCGGCGTTCTATCGCAATCGGAAGCCGCAAAGAACATCCGAAAGACCGTCGACGCCCGGCGCGAGGAATATCGCGCGCAATTCGCGACGATAGAAAAACAACTCCGCGAAGAGCAGCAGGCTCTGGCGCAGCAGCGACCGGTCATAACCGCTGATGCGTTCGAGCAACGAGCAAGGGATCTGCAAAATCGGGTCCGCCAGGCGCAACTGGAGGCTCAGGCCGGCAATCAACAGCTCAAGCGGGCGCTCGATCAGGCGATGGATAAAGTCCAGAAAGAGCTGTTTCACGTTGTCGCGGAATTGGCCGAGGAGGCCGGGGCCGGCGTCGTGCTGTTCCGGAGTTCCATCGTTATCGCGGTGAAGAAGCTGGAAATCTCCCAAGAAGCCTTGAAGCGTTTGAATGCGAAGATTTCTAAGGTGGACGTGGTTTTCGAGCCGGCGAAGCAGTGAGGGAGCGACCGCATGGCTGACCGGCGGTTCTTTCCATATGCCGGCCCGTACCGGCTCGCCGAAATCGCCGAGATGACGGGCGCGGAACTACGGAACTGCCCGGATCCATCGCTTGAAATCACCGATGTCGCCGCGCTGGACAGGGCGGTCAAGGGCGAACTCGGATTTCTTGAGAACCGGCGCTATCTTTCCGCGCTGGGGGACACCAAAGCCACCGCCTGTTTCGTGGCGGAGGCCTTCGTCGATCGGGCGCCGGCGGATCTGATCCTGCTGGTCACCGACCGCCCTAGGCGCAACTTTGCTCGCATGTCGCGACTTTTCCATCCCGATGACATGACCGAACCCGGCATTCATCCAAGCGCCGTCGTCTCCGAGAGCGCGACGCTAGGTCGGGATTGTCGCGTCGACGCGGGCGCCGTTATTGGCGATGATGTGGAAATCGGAGACGGCGTCTGGATCGGCCCGAACGCGGTTATCGGAAAGGGCGTGACGATCGGCTCTGGAACACGGATCGACGCCAATGCATCGCTCTCGCATTGTGACATCGGTGAGCGCTGTTTGATCTATCCCGGCGCGCGTATCGGACAGCCCGGTTTCGGCTTCGAGGTCGATGCCTCCGGGCCGCTGAAGATGCCGCAACTCGGCCGTGTGATCATCGAGGACGATGTTGAAGTCGGCGCGAATACCACCGTGGACCGGGGCGCGGGACCCGACACGACGATTGGCCGGGGCACCATGATCGATAACCTTGTGCAGATCGGTCACAATGTCGAGATCGGCAAGGGCTGCATCATTGTCGCCCAGGTCGGTATCGCGGGAAGCACTAAACTGGAAGATCATGTGGTTCTGGGCGGCCAGGTCGGGGTGGCCGGACACATCACGATAGGGACCGGCGCTCAGGTCGCGGCGCAATCCGGCGTCGCCAAGACCATACCGGCGGGCGCGCGCATGGGCGGCTCTCCGACGGTTCCGATGCGAGAGTTTCGTCGCCAGGTCGCCGCGGTCAAGGCGCTTGGGCGACGCGTTGACAAGAGTGATCAAGAGGACAGTTAGCAATGGCCGAGGACAGTACCGCGCGGGGCGTTCCCGACATCGAGGACATCGATGTAAACCGGATCAAGGAATTGATTCCGCACCGCTATCCGTTCCTGATGATCGATAAGATCAGATCGATTGAATTCGACAAGCGCGCGATCGGACTCAAGAACGTTTCGGTGAACGAACCGCATTTCGACGGCCATTTTCCGAACCGTCCGGTGATGCCGGGCGTGCTGATCATCGAGGCGATGGCTCAGACCGCGGGGTGCCTGGTGGTCGCGACATTGGGCGAGGAAGCCGAGGGCAAGCTGGTTTACTTCATGACCGTCGACAATGCCCGATTCCGCAAGCCCGTGGTGCCGGGGGATCAGTTGGAGGTCGACGTCGAAAAACAACGCAATCGCGGGCCGGTCTGGAAATTTTCCGGCAAGGCGCGTGTCGATGGCGCCCTGGTTGCCGAAGCCGTGTTTTCCGCCATGATCGTGGACAGCTGATGTCATCCGCCTCTTCAAGCCAGAACATTCATCCCACCGCGATCATCGAGGAGGGCGCGACGCTTGGCGCCGATACTCGGGTCGGCGCCTATGCGGTGATCGGTCCCGATGTCGTGCTCGGCGACGGCGTCAAGATCCATCCGCATGCCGTGGTCACCGGGCGGACCCAGATCGGCGATGCCACGGAGATCTTTTCCTTCGCCTCCATCGGTTCCCAACCGCAGGATCTAAAATATCACGGCGAGCCCTCGCGCCTCGTGATCGGCGCGCGCAACATGATCCGCGAGCATGTAACCATGAACCCCGGCACCGAGGGTGGGGGCATGCTTACCTCCGTCGGGGACGGTGGGCTATTCATGGTCGGTGCCCATGTGGCGCATGACTGTATCGTTGGGGACAATGTGATCTTGGCGAACAACGCGACACTGGGCGGGCATGTCACGGTCGGGTCCTTCGCCATCTTGGGCGGGTTGTCGGCGGTGCACCAGTTCGCGCGGATCGGCACCCACGCCATCGTTGGCGGGATGACCGGGGTCGAGCATGACGTGATCCCCTACGGCTCCGTCAAAGGTGACAGGGCACGGCTCGCTGGGCTCAACATCATCGGCATGCGCCGCCGGGGCTTCACACGGGAACAGATCGACGGGTTGAGGCGCGCCTACAAGGCGATGTTCGCCACGACCGGCACCCTTCAGGAGCGCGTCGACGCGGTCGCCGAGGCGGAGGGCGATCAGGCGGCGGTCATGGAGATCGTGGACTTCATTCGGGAGGATTCCAGCCGCTCGATCTGTCAGCCGAGGGACGATGCCGACTAACGCCGTCCGCAAGCTTGGCATCATCGCGGGCGGCGGCGTCTTGCCCAGGCGGCTCGCCGATACTCATCTTGAGGCCGGCGGCGGTGTATTCGTGATCGCCTTCGAGGGGATCACGCCGAGCGAGACGGTTGAGGGGCTTGATCACGCCTGGATCAGGCTGGGCCGTATTCAGGACACCATGGACGCCATGCTTGGCGCTGGTGTCGAGGATGTGGTCATGGCGGGCCCGATCAAGCGTCCGACCTTGTCGTCCTTGGATATCGACGGCCGCGGCGCCAAGCTGTTATTCCGCGCCGGCCGCAAGGTGCTCGGGGATGACGGACTGCTCTCGGTTCTCGTCGCGGAGATTGAGTCGGACGGTCTCAGGGTGATTGGCGTTGATCAAATTCTAGGCGGTGTCCTCGCGCGGTCGGGGCCGATCGCCGGAGCGGAGCCGGATGCGCCCGCGTGGTCGGATATCCGGCGAGGTATTGATGTTCTCAAGCATCTAGGGCCGGTCGATGTCGGCCAAGGCATCGCGGTCCAGGAAGGTCTTGTGCTTGCCGTTGAGGCGATCGAGGGGACGGACGCGATGATTGAGCGCGCGGGCGTTTTGGCGAGGGCGGGTGCCGGCCCGGTGCTCGTTAAGATCAGCAAACCCGGTCAGGAACGCCGCGCCGACATGCCGACGGTGGGGCCGGATACGGTATTGAACGCCAGCGCGGCGGGGTTTCGCGGGATCGCGGTCGAGGCCGGTTCCACCTTGCTCCTGGAAGTTGATCGCGCGCGCGCGTTGGCCGAGGAAGCCGGGCTCTTCCTGGTCGGCGTCGACACGTGAGCCGTGACGTGAGCGGGCCCACGATCGAAAGTGGAGAAGGCGGCCCACTTTTTTACATCATTGCCGGCGAGGCCTCTGGTGACGTGCTCGGCGCCGGTTTGATGCGCGGGTTAAAGCAATTGACTGGCGGTCGCGCGCGCTTTGTCGGCGTCGGCGGTGACCGCATGGCCGAGGAGGGACTGGATAGCCTCTTCCCGATCTCGGAAATGGCGGTGATGGGGGTGTTCGAGATCCTGCCGCACGCGCCGCGTTTGCTCCGTCGGGTAGCCGAGACGGTGGAGGACGTGGTTCGGAGCCGACCGGTCGCCTTGATTACCATCGACTCCAAGGCCTTCACGATGCGCGTGGCGCGGCGCTTGCGCAAACGCCGCGAGGCGGGAGGCGAGAGAATCCCTCTCATCCATATGGTCGCTCCGACGGTCTGGGCCTGGCGGCCGGGGCGCGCGAAGGTGATTTCCAGGTTCCTCGACCATCTTCTGGTTCTATTCCCGTTCGAGCCCCCGTATTTTCTGCGGCACGGCCTGGCCACTACCTTCATCGGCCACCCGGCGGTCGATCAACCCCTCGGCGACGGCGCGGCCTTCAGGGGGCGGTTCGGAATACCCGGCGATGCAACGGTCATAGCGGTATTGCCGGGTTCGCGACCGGGCGAGGTCAAGCGATTGTTGCCCGTCTTCGGGCGCACGGTCGAACGTTTGAGGGCCCGATATCCAAAACTTCACGCCGTCGTTCCGACCGTCTCGGTGGTGGCGGATCTCGTCGAGACGAGTATCGCGGATTGGACGACGCCAGTCTCCGTGGTGCGCGATGTCGCCTATAAGGCGGATGCCTTCGCCACCAGTGATGTCGCGCTGGCGACCTCGGGGACGGTGACCCTGGAATTGTCCTTGGCGCGAGTGCCGACGGTGGTCGCTTACAGGGTCAATCCCTTGACGGTTCCGATCGGGCACCTGTTGGTCAATCGGGACTCGGTGATCCTGACCAATCGCATTCTGGAACGCCAGATCCTGCCACTCTTCATCCAGAGCGAATGTACGCCCGATGCCTTGGGCGTGGCGGTTACCCGCTTGTTGGATGACGGTACCGCCAGGGCCGAGCAGATCAAGGCGGCGGACGAAGTCGCCCGGTTACTGCGCGCCGGCGACGAGACCGCGTCGATTTCCGCCGCTCGCGCGGTGCTCGACGCGATCGGGATGACGTCGAGGCAATAAGCCGGGAAGCTTTCGGTGGTTCGAGGAAACCTGTCTAGACAGCCGCCGCGCGCGACAGACCCGTGGGAATAACCTCGTAGCCCGGCTCCTCGGGTTCGTCGTCTACCATTTCATCGGGAAAGCCGGGGGCGGTGATGTCGAGACCGGTGGCGTCCTCCAGCCGCTTGATAATATTCGGCGACCACTCGCGTGGTCCGTAACGCTTCTCGCCGTCCTTGAAGATTTCTATCAATAGGGGCGAGACCTCCAGGGGCACGCCGGCGCGTTCGGCGATGTCCTGGAACAGGCCAATGTCCTTGGACACGAGATCCATGGTGAAGTTGATGTCACGTGAACCGTTAAGGATCACCTGACTCTCGGTCTCGTGCACGAAGGAGGTGCCGGAGGAGATCTTGATCGCCTCGTAGGTGGTGTTGAGATCCATGCCGGCGGCCTTGGCCGTGGTCAGGGCCTCGCAGACGGTGATCAGATTCGCCGTGGCAAGGTAGTTGGTCATCACCTTCAAGGTCGAGGCGGAACCAATATCGCCGGTATGCAGAATCCGTCGGCCCATGGATTTCAACACCGGCAGGGCACGCTCGAAGGTGGGGCGGGTACACCCCGCGAAAATCGATATATTGCCGGTCGCCGCCCGATGACAGCCGCCGGATACCGGGCAGTCCACCGCCTCGGCTCCCTTGGCCCGGACAAGTTCGGCGATGCGGCGAACCTCGCTCTCGTCGGTGGTCGACATCTCGGCCCAGATCTTACCGGCGCCGAGACCGGCGATCAGTCCGTCCTCGGATTCCATCACCGCCGAACAGGCCGCGGGGCTGGGCAGACAGGTTATAATCATGTCACACGCCTCGGCCATGGCGCGCGGGCTGTCGGCCCAATGCGCGCCCTTGTCGAGAAACGGCTGGGCGGCGGCGCGGTCGAGGTCTCGCACCGTAAGCTCATAGCCGTTGCGCAGAATGCTGCCGGCGAGCTTGCCGCCGACATTGCCAAGGCCGATGAACCCGATTTTCAGTATATCGCCGGTCATCTCGCGTACTCCGGTTTCGCGTGTGTGGATGCCGCAGAGTGACTGAAAGCCAGGATCAGATCCAGGGCGTAAAAGATGAATTTTCCAACGTGGGAAAACGGGCGGTATCCGCGGATTAAGCGAGAAAAATGGGTCGAAGGATTTCCGTGTTTAGTCCTCGACAAGGGCGGGCGTCACCGTTTGACCGGTCCGCGCGGCCTCTATGACGGCCAGGGTCGCGGCGAGGGTGCGGGCGCCATCGGTGGCGCTGGTCCTCGGCGTTTCCTCGCCCCGAATGACGCGTCCGAAATGTTCCACCTGGGCAAGGAGCGGATTGCCCGGGCCGACCGGTTTGTGGGTTTTCGCCATCGGGTTGTCCCAGCGCGGTGTCACGCCCTCTGGATAGGTCCAGATCCGGGCGAGGGGGAAGTCGAAGGCGCCCTTGTCCCCCATGAAGCGATAACAACAGTCGTCCATGTGGTGAAAATCCGGATTCTCGCTGGTCGAGGCCTCGAAGGCCCAGGGGCTTGGCGCGGCGTCAGAGAGTAGGATCGTGCCCAGCGCCCCGCACTCGAAACCCAAGGTAATGGCCGCCGTATCCTCCACCGCGTGTCCACGTGTCTTGCTGGATGACTGAGCCGAGACCGAGACGATCTCGCCGCAGAGCCATCTTAGGCAATCCACGTCGTGGATCAGATTGGTGAGGATCGGTCCGCCGCCGGGCTCGGTCCGCCAGGCGACGTCGTAGTATTCGTCGTGTTTCCTCATCGCCCAGATGGCTGACACGCCGACCAGATCGCCAATGACGCCGGAGCCGAGAATCTCGCGCGCTTGCTCTACCTGGGTGTTGAAGCGGCGATAATGGCCGGCGAGAATCGGGATGCTCCCCGCGCGTCCAGCCTCGACCAGCGCCCGTGCCTCGGCGACATCGGTGGCGAAAGGTTTTTCGACGAGTATATGCAGTCCGCGTTCGACGCAGGCGATTCCCTGGCTGGCGTGCAGGGCGTTCGGTGTCGCCAATAGGACACCGTCAACCTCGGTTCGTTCGAAAAGCGCGTCCAGCGATGTGTGGAAAACCGCGCCATGCCGGCTGGCGAGCTCGGCGGTCGCGGGATCCGCGTCAACCACCGCCGTAAGTTCCACGGTATCGCTTGTCGCCATGGCGGCGGCGTGTTTGCGCCCGATCACACCCATTCCGGCGAGTGCGATTCTGGTTTTGCTCATTGTAACTGTCTCCCGGGGAAGGCCTGCCGCCGAATGGGCGCAAAATGCGCGGTACGTTGCGGGCGCGCAAGGACTACCGTACCTTCCGGCAACTGAATTCATGCATTTGGCGAGACGAGATGGCGCGCGGTGGTCTGATTGACGGCACCCGAGAGTTCAAGGAACGGTTCGTGGGCCGCACGCTACCCTTTCTGATCGAGCGGGGCTGGGACTGGAAGCGTGGTGGCCTGATCGAGCATGTAGGCCCCGGTGGCGGTGACGCGGGCACGCCGTATCGACGGGTGATGGTTCATGCCAGGCAGCTTTATGTCTACGCCATCTGGGCCGCGCGAACCGGCGACGCGGACCTCGCCGTCCATGCGGACCGGATATATTCCTATATGATCGAGCGGTTTTGGGATCACGAAAAGGGCGGGTGGCTCGAGATGGTTGATCTCGACGGGGCTCCGTCCGGCTCCGATAAGGATCTCTACGCCCATGCCTTCGCGCTGTTTGGTCTTGGCGCCTATGGTCGGGCCATGGGGCGCGGTGAGGCCGGGGCGTGGATGGAACGCTCCCGCGAAATCCTCGAGATACGCTTTAAGCGCCCGGACGGTTCCTACAGCGACCGGATGAGTCGCGATTTCGAGGACCTGGCGTCGGACCGGCGCTCCCAGAACCCGCATATGCATCTTCTCGAAGCGGCGCTTTCCAATGGGGAGGGAGGTGGCTCGACGACCTATCGGGACCTGGCGGAGCGGCTTCTGGCTCTGTTCCAGCGCGGGTTTCACGCGCCCGGCGAGAACTTGGTGCTTGAATATTTGGACGACAGGTTTGAGCCGCATCCGGTCGATGGTCATCGGGTTGAGCCGGGACATCATTTCGAGTGGGCCTGGCTATTGGATTGGTCAAGTCGACTACTCGCGAAGGATGTCCACCGGGAGATGGCGGCGCCCATCCTGGAACGAGGGCTGAGCACTGGATGGGACCGTCGCCAGGCGGGTATATTCGACGAGATCGACCGAAACACCGGAGCGGTGTTGTTGTCGACCAAGCGGATCTGGCCGTTGCTGGAGCTTATCAAGGCGCTTCTGGTTTTCCCGGACGCATCCACGACGATCGACGCGACGCGGGCGCTGGATCTGTTGCTGGAAAGATATCTCGCCGAGGATGGCACATGGGTTGAACGGTTCAACGCGGATTGGACCGCGGTCGACACAAGGATGCCCTCCAGCACGCCTTATCACTTGAGCATGGCGCTGACCGAGTTGGAGCGGTTGGCGGTGTGATCAAAGCGCGTCTACCTGATGGAACGCGTGTCGGTCTTGCCCAATTCCGCGGGAGAGGCGATCTTCGGAGCTGACAACGCGTTTCACCGAGGAGCACGCCCGTGAGTTACGAGACCATTCTGTACGAGGAGGACGGGCCGGTCGGCACCATCACTCTCAACCGCCCCGACGACGGCAATATGTTCACCGAGACTACTTGTCATGAGGTGCGCGACTGTATCGAGGCGATGCGACGGGAAACTCGCACCCGGGTGCTGGTGATCACCGGGGCCGGCGACCGGTTCTTCTGCATCGGCGGGCGCAAGGACGGGATGCAGGACACCCGTACCTATGCGGGCGTGCTACCGACATTGGAAATGTACGAGGCGATCGACAAGTTGCAAAAGCCGGTGATCGCCAGCGTCAATGGTTACGCGGTCGGTGGCGGCAACGTGCTGCAGGTCTGTTGCGATCTTACCATCGCCAAGGAAAGCGCGATTTTCCGTCAAGTCGGCCCAATGATGGGCTCTTTCGACGCTGGTTACGGCACCTGGTATCTGGAGGACTTGGTCGGCAAGAAGAAGGCCAAGGAGCTGTGGTACATGAACCCGCGTCTCTCCGCCGCCGAGGCCTTGGAGATCGGGATGATCAACAAGGTCGTCCCGGATGACAAGCTGGCGGAGGAGACCCGCGAAATGGCGCTGACCATCGCTGATCGTGGCGCCGTGGCGTTGGCGGCGATCAAGGGCGCGTTCAACGCCCGCCATGGCGGTGTCGGTGGCCTGGCGCGGGTCGCCCATGACCTGCTGTTGCGCCAATATCTCGATAGCAAGGAATCCAAGGAACTCGGCGCCTCGTTCCGCGAGCGCCGGACGCCGGATCATGAAACCTTCGGACATTGACCCGAGGGGTGTCGACGAGAGGATCTTGGGTTGAGTCGTCTCCTAACGCTACATGACCCGGAAGACGCGCGGCGCTACTACGAAGCCGGTGTCTGGACCAGGGATACTTTCTACACGTTGATGGCGGGGCATGCCGAGACGCGTCCCGATGCCTGGGCGGCTCGGGACGGGGCGCGGCGACTGACCTGGCGAGCGCTCAAGTCCTGGGTCGACGCGGTGGCCGCCGACATGGCCGCCAGCGGCCTTCGCGAGGGTGAGCGCGTATCGCTCTGGATGTCGAACCGGCTGGAGGCGCTGGTGGCGTTCCTGGCGTGTTCGCGCAATGGCTATGTCTGCAATCCCTCGTTGCACCGAAACTACACGGTTGAGGAGATTCTCGGTCTGGTGGAGCGCATCCGCGCTAGCGCGATTTTCGTGGAGGAAGGATATGGCGCCGATGCCGCGGCGCGGGACGTCTTCGGTCCCCTTGAGGTGAACCCGCGGCTGCGCAAGGTCTATCGTCTGCCCTCCGGCCACGATAGCGGTTCCGACATGCCTGGTATCGACGCGGAGGCGGCCCAAGGACCGAAGGTCGCGAGCAATCCCGACAAAGTGACCTATCTCGCCTTCACCTCGGGGACCACCGGCACGCCGAAGGGGGTGATGCATTCCGACAATACGTTATTGGCCAATTGCCGGGATCTCGTGACCGATTGGCACCACAATGACCAGACAATCCTTCT
>Ga0181579_10000853_pt1 | contig 25269 bp, 21 predicted proteins | sample 071ome_24_FD_132996 | JGI IMG/M metagenome (GOLD analysis project Ga0181579, IMG submission 132996) | Coastal salt marsh microbial communities from the Groves Creek Marsh, Skidaway Island, Georgia - 071402CT metaG (megahit assembly) | ecosystem: Environmental > Aquatic > Marine > Intertidal... | reverse complement strand
TCAGATCTTCGAAATCACGAAGGACGCAGAGGTCGAGGGAGCGCGGACGCTGGAGAGTTTCCTGGCCCGAGTCGTCCCCAACATCTGTGCGACGGACCGATACGCTGTGCTGCTGCTCGACGATTCGAGTGATGCCCAAACCCGAGTTCGGGTCAACCGATCAGGTATGGACGACGTTCAACTCACTCGAGCAGGGGACGTATTGACGCGCTGGCTCGATCAGGCGCCTGCAGATTTGCTTGCGCCGGTGCTGAATGCGAGCGAGTTACCGACTGAGCGCTTGAGCCCGGAGGATGCCCGGACACTCTCTAATGAACTGTCCGGGTCGTGGCTCGCTCCGCTCCGCGGCAAGAAGCATCGGGGTGTCCTGATCCTCTGGGGCCCGGCAGAGGCTGAGTCGAGCACGTCGAACGGATTCGACGGGGCCGGTATCCTCGCCACCCAGACCGGACTTCTGCTGGACAATGAAATGCTGGCCGAGTCGGTCGTGAACTCGGAACGCCTCACTGCGATCGGGGAGATGTCGCTAACCGTCGCTCACGAAATCAACAATCCACTCGCGATCGTCATGGCGAACCGGGACCGAGTCGGTCAGCATCTGGAGCAGCTCGGTCGGTCGCTGGAGGAGCGGGGTATCGACCTGGACCGGACCCGGGTAACGGAAGTGCGACGAGCCCTCGGCTCGATCGATGAGTCAGTCGAGCGCATTCGTCGTACGATTCACGACATGAACGCACTGGCGGGTGCGGGCAGAGAGGAACCGGAGCCTCTGGATGTCTCGGAATTGGTCTACGCCGCCGTCGAGCGGCTCTCGGACCGGCTCGACGAGGTGCCCGACTGTGCGGTTGAGATCGAGGCACCGTTGGTCGTCGTCATCGATCGATATCGTTTCGGTCAGGTGCTGGACAATCTGCTGCTCAATGCCGCGAGAGAGCTCTTGCAGCAGCCCACGGATCAGCGCTCGATCAAGATCACGGTCAAACGTGGAGAGGGAGGCACGGCGCAGATTTCGGTCGAGGACTCCGGGCCAGGTGTGCCCCCGGACCTCGTCCCGAACATGTTCAATCCGTTTGTGACCCGTCAGCGAGCCGGTCAGGGCTCTGGACTCGGGCTTGCTGTGGTCAAGCGGGTGCTCGAGTCAGCGAACGGTTCGATTGGCTATCATCGCTCGAGCAAGGGTGGCGCGGTCTTCACCATCGTGCTTCCGGAAGCGTCGGGGGTGGCAGCGGAGATCGAGCGAGGCACACGTAAAGAGCGGGTGGACCTTCCCGGTGCCGTACGTGTGCTGATCGTGGACGATGAAGCGCAGCTGCGTGGGCTCTTCGCCGAAATGCTGGGCAATGAGATGGAGTGCGTCGAGGCGGGCCATGGACGTGAGGCACTCGAGGCTATCGAGAGATCCGAGTCCCCGTTCGACGTCGTGATCTGTGACCTCGCGATGCCGGTCATGGGCGGCGTTGAGTTCTTGAAGGAATGTGACCAACGGTTTCCGGAGATGGTCGATCGAGTAGTTCTCGCGACGGGGGGCGCCACCGATCAGGAGACGCTTCAATTTCTTCAAGAACGTCAGGACCGTGGGCTGCGCATGATTCAGAAGCCGTTCGGTATCGAGGGGCTCAAGTCGGAGATCGTGGAGGTGACGGCTCGGGCCCGATGACCCGGCCGGGGGTGCTCCACCCCGATTCCCCCTCCCCGCCGCGTTTCGTATCTTGCCGTCCCCTCGATCATCGCTTCTCCCGAACCGCCGAAGACCATGTCCGAACGTGCAACCACGCTCCTGAGCGGCAGACGCGAGCGCATCGAGCGTATTCTCGAGCGGAGCCTTGACGCTCCCTCTGCCGGCGCAGACAAGCCGATCACGGACGAGACGCGCTCCTACCTGCTCAGCGAAGTCCGGGACTTGTATTGGAATGAGATTGAGTGGGAACACATTACCGACGAGGAGTCTCTCGATGCTGGCCCTCTCGCCGAGCTGACCTTTCCGGGCTTCCTCGCGTATGTGCGAGGGCTGCTCCTGACTGAGGTGATGCCGGATTCGCTCTCACCCGCGAACCCGCGGCCCCAGGTCGTGGCGGATGCGCTCGACTTCCTGGCGATCCGGGTGGTGGAGCTCCAGGACGAGCTGGCCGGACCGGACGATGGAGAGCAGGAGCGCCTCCAGTCTGAGCTCGAGATGACCGCCCGCCTCATCGACCAGGTTCTGTACCTGTATCATGGGATCACTGACGCGGAGGTCGAACGCGTGGAGCAGGCCGCGGCCTGAACCCGGTCATGGTTCTTAGGCCTCGGCCCCGCCCAGGACGGGCGTACATGGCTGGAGCCCCCATGCTGGTCGCCCATCGAGGCGGAGGTCGGCTCGCCCCCGAAAACACGATGACTGCCTTCCGCGCGGCCATAGACGAGTGGGGCGCCGACATGCTCGAGCTGGACGTCCGTTTGTCGACGGATGGTGTCGTGATGGTGATCCATGACGAGACGGTGGATCGGACGACCAACGGTACGGGGCGTGTAGCGGAGCAGACGTTGGCCCAGCTTTCCGAACTCGACGCGGGTTATCGGTTCACGGACCTCGACGGTGCCTCGTCGTATCGGGGGAAGGGCGTGACGATCCCGACGCTTCGGCAAGTTCTGGAATCGTTTCCTGACATTCGGCTCAACATCGAGGCGAAGGAGGCACGGGTGGCGGGCCCCCTCGTCGAGCTCATTCGAGCCTTCGATGCGCAGCACCGTGTGCTCGTCGCCGCTGAGGTCGAGCGTAACCGTGTTGATGCTCGCGGCTACGAGGGGCCGTGGGGCGCAAGCCGGACCCATTGCTTCCTCTTCTGGCTCCTGCATCGGCTGCCCGGGGGCACTCGCTACACGCCGAAGATCGACGCCTTCCAGGTCCCCGAACGGTGGAAGGGGCACCGCGTGCTCACGCCACGACTCATCGACGAAGCGCATCGACGAAACATCCCGGTGCACGTCTGGACGGTCGACGACCCGGACGACATGAGGCGACTCCTGTCGTGGGGTGTGGATGCGATTCAGACCGATCGGCCCGACCTGCTGTCCGAGGTCCTCGTCGCTGAGGTGGGGCGTCCACTCCCCCCCGTACTCGTCCGCTCGATGACCGGGGATGTCGGGTGAGCCGGGGAGACGGACGATGATCGCGCGAGGCGAGGGCCGAGCCTCCTCTGCGCCACCGCGTCGGGCCGTCCACGCCCTCGTGCGTGAGGTCACATCCGACACGCCGCTCGTCGTGGCGTTCTCAGGTGGGCTCGACTCATGTGTGCTCCTGCACATGCTCCGCTGGGGCGTCGATCCGGGCGGTGAGGGTTCCTGGAAGGTCGTAGCGGCGCATTACGACCACGCGATGCGTGACGGGAGCCGTGCCGACGCGGAGTGGGCCCAGGGAGTCTGTCGCGCCTGGGGTGTGCCCTTCGTGGTGGAGCGATCGACGACGCCTCCAGCCTCCGAGTCCGAAGCGCGTGCTGCCCGGTACACGTTTCTCGACCGTGTGCGCACCGAGTTCGGTGACGCGGCCGTGGTGCTGACCGCCCACCACGCCGATGATCAGGCGGAGACGGTGCTGTTCCGGATGTTCCGGGGCACCGGGCCGGACGGCCTCCGGGGCATTCACGAACGTCGACCGGGTCTGGTCCGGCCGCTCCTCGAGGTCTGGAGAGAGGACCTCGAGGCGTATGCAGCCGAAGTGGGGCTGCGCTGGCGTGAGGACCCTACGAACGAGCACCTGGGGTTGGCGCGAAACGCCCTTCGGCACGAAATCCTGCCTCTCGTCGAGGGCTCCGTGGCCTCAGGGGCCCGCCGAGCGCTGGTGAGGCTGGCTCGACTCGCCGAGGCCGATAGGCAGGCGTGGTCGGAGGTTCTGCCGATGGTCGCACGTCTGCTCGACCTACAGGAAGGGGGCTCCGGAGAGGGAGACGCGGATCGACACCTTACCGTTGATCGGACATCGTTTCTTTCGCTCGGTCGTCCCCTGCGCGGCCGTGTGATCCGCTACCTCGTTACCGCGCTTGGTGGTGCTCTTGATGAGGCGGCGGTTCTGCGGGTCAACGACTTCGTCGAGTCCTCGACCAGCGGACGAAGGATCCAGATGCGGCGTGGGGCCACGGTCGGCCATGATCTCGACCGCATTGTGTTCGCCGGGCCGCACGAGCGACTTCCCTCATCTTCGGTGAGGCGAGCCGTCGTGATCGAACGGGCCAGCGCGGGACGAGCGAAGGCCGTACTCGGAGATCGATCGGTGCGTGTCGCGTGGTCGACGGAGGAGGGACCAGAAGACGGTGTCGAGGGGGAGGCATCCTTCGATGCGGACGAGTTGTCGATGCCGCTCGAACTCCGCGCCCGTGCCCCGGGGGACCGCATTCGCCTTCAGGCAGGCTCACGCAAAGTCAAGAAGGTGCTGCTCGAGCACCGGATTCCCTCGGCCAGACGGGATGCGGTGCCCGTGCTCGTCGACGCGGAGGGTGAGGTGCTCTGGATTCCGGACATCGCTCGCTCCACCTTGGCACGGCCTCGCCCGGGCGCACCGTCGCTCAGAATCAGGATCGACCCATGAAGGAGGATCCCGCCACGAACCCGGACTCCGCGCTTCGAGAGGTCGTCATCAGTGAAGAGACGATTCGTCACCGAGTACGTGAACTCGGTCGCGAGATTTCTCGCGAGTACTCGAAGACCGACCGTCTCGTGATCATCGGCGTCTTGAAGGGGTCCTTCCTCTTCATGGCGGACCTGGTTCGCGCGATCGACACGCCGCACGAAGTCGACTTCCTTATGGCCTCCAGCTACGGCGACGCTACGGTGTCGAGCGGTGAAGTCACGTTCCTCTACGAACCCAGAACTGACCTGGAGGGTCGGGCTGTGCTCCTCGTGGAGGATATCGTCGATTCGGGCACGACACTCTCCGCGCTGATCCCTCGTCTGGAAGAGCGGGGCGCATCATGTGTCGAGGTCGTGACACTGCTGCACAAGCGTCTGACGAACGGTGTGTTCGAACCCCGGTGGGTGGGCTTCGATGCACCCAAATCGTTCCTTGTGGGGTATGGACTGGACCACGCAGAAGCCTTTCGTCATCTGCCGTATATCGCGAGCCTATAAGCCTCGGGCCAGCGTGCCCGTGCCTGGACCATAGAGACACCGATGTCAAACGATCCGATCAAGCCCGATCCGAACCAGAGGTTGGGCCGAATCTCGAAGAACGCCGCCTTCCTGATGCTGTCGGCGGTCGTGCTCTTGCTGCTCATGCAGTCGATCCGCGGTCAGGAGAACGCGCCGGCCCGGATCTCGTACTCGCAATTCATCGAGTACCTGAATGAAGGGCTCGTCCACAAGGTGACCTTCCGTGATCGTTCCATGGACGGTGAGTTCACCTCGCCCACGACGATCGAGGGCGCAGAGTACCACACGTTCGAGTCGATGACGCCGGGTGACGTCACGGACGGGCTGCTCGCAGAACTGGCGAATCAGGACGTCATCGTCGACGCGGAGCAGCCCGAGGCGGGGTGGGGCACCTTCCTGCTGACCGCACTTCCGTGGCTCCTTTTCATCGCGTTCTGGATCTGGATCTTCCGCACGATGCAGGGCGGCGGGAATCGGGCGTTCCAGTTCGGTCGCTCGAAGGCCAAGCTCATTTCTCCGGACACGCCGAAGGTCACCTTCGCCGACGTCGCCGGTGCAGACGAAGCCAAGGAGGAACTGCAGGAGGTCATCGAGTTCCTCAAGGATCCCGGGAAGTTCTCGCGACTCGGTGGTCGACTGCCGAAGGGTGTACTCCTCGTCGGTCCTCCGGGAACCGGGAAGACCCTGCTCGCACGAGCGGTTGCGGGTGAAGCCGGTCGCCCCTTCTTCCAGATGTCGGGCTCCGACTTCGTCGAGATGTTCGTCGGCGTCGGTGCCTCCCGCGTGCGTGACCTGTTCGAGCAGGGGAAGGCCCACGCGCCGTGCATCATCTTCGTCGACGAGATCGACGCGGTCGGTCGTCATCGCGGCGCGGGCCTCGGTGGTGGTCACGACGAGCGTGAGCAGACCCTGAACGCGCTCCTGGTCGAGATGGACGGCTTCGAGTCGAACGAGGGCGTGATCCTGCTGGCCGCGACGAACCGGCCTGATGTGCTCGACCCCGCGCTGCTGCGCCCGGGTCGGTTCGACCGTCAGGTGGTGGTCGATGCGCCGGACGTGAAGGGGCGGGAGGGAATCCTGCGTGTGCACGCGAAGAAGCTGCCGCTGGCGGACAACGTCGATCTCTCGGTGATCGCACGCGGTACGCCGGGCATGAGCGGCGCGGATCTCGCGAATATCTGCAACGAAGCCGCCTTGCTCGCGGCGCGCCGTGACGGAGACAAGGTCTCCATGCACGACTTCGAGAAGGCCAAGGACAAGGTCATGCTCGGTGCAGAGCGCAAGAGCCTGGTCTTGAATGAGCGCGAACGGAAGCTGACCGCGTATCACGAGGCGGGGCATGCGGTGCTCGGTCTCAAGATCCCGGGGCTCGATCCGGTTCATAAGGTCACGATCGTTCCGCGCGGGCGTGCCCTGGGGATTACGGCCAGCCTCCCGGAAGAGGATCGTCACTCTTACACCAAGGAGTGGATGGAAGGCCAGCTTGCGATGCTGTTCGGTGGTCGGGTTGCCGAAGAGATGATCTTCGGCGCAAACGCCGTGACGACAGGCGCGGGGAACGACATCGAGCGGGCTACGTCGATGGCGCGCCGCATGGTGACGTCGTTCGGGATGAGCGAAGTGATCGGGCTCGTCGCGGTGGGAGACAACGAACAGGAGGTTTTCCTCGGGCGTGAGATCCAGCAGCGCAGGACCGTGAGCGAGCACACGCACCGTATGGTCGATCAGGAGGTCAAACGGATCCTCGACGAGGCGCACGCGACCGCGCATGACGTCCTGACCGAGCACAGCGACCTGCTGGAATCGATCGCGCAGGCGCTTCTGGATCGTGAAACGATCGGTCGTGCCGAGATCACGGCGCTCGATCGGGGTGAGCCGCTGCCGCCGCTTCCCGAGTCGAACAACGTGCCGGAGCAGCTCGAGACACCCACGCCCACGCCGCCGCCCGCCGATCCGGCGCCGCGGCCCTTCGGCCTGGGTGGGGAAGATCCGCTGCCGGGGCCTGCCTAGGGCGCCCGTCAGTCCGAACGGGTCGGCGTCGGCCGGCTCGAGTGGTGAGCCCGGGTGGTCGACAGTCTCACGCTCGGCCATGAGATCATCCGTCGGCGACGTCGGCGACGGGTGAAGGTGTTGGGTCGTTTGCCCATATTGGGTACGGACACTATGAAGTCCTACCCATCGGTCATGACCACCCGGCCGGTGATGACCACCCGGCGACTGCGCGGAGCCACCACGTGACGACGATCCTGGACAATCTCCAGTTCCTGAGGCCCGGCTGGACGGACCTCCTGGAGATCGTGATCGTCGCGTTCCTGCTCTACAGGGTGCTTCTGGTCCTCCAGCGGACCCGGGCGATGCAGATCATCCTCGGCGTCGCGATCCTGGGTTTCCTTTACGGAGCGTCGCGGCTGCTGGATCTGATTCTGATCCGGACCCTCCTGGAGACGGCCTTCCAGTATGGTGCGATTGCGGCTCTGGTGGTCTTCCAGCCCGAGCTTCGGGTGGCGCTGGCGCGCCTCGGACAGTCGCGGATGGTTCGCGCCTTTCAGCGACTGGAGGGAAGTCGGGTCGCCGAGGAGATCACGGAGGCTGTCGAGCGCCTGTCACGGGCCCGTCACGGGGCGATCATCGCGGTGGAGCAGGATGTCGGCCTGGGTGAATACGCGGAGACAGGAAGTTCCGTGGATGCGCGGGTCACCGCCGAGATGCTCACGACGATCTTCACGCCGTACTCGCCCCTGCACGATGGTGCCGTACTGGTGGTGGGCGATCAGATCCGAACGGCGGGTGCGATTCTCCCGTTGACACAGTCCACGGTGAAGGATCGGTCGCTCGGGACGCGCCACCGGGCCGCCCTTGGACTCAGCGAAGAGACGGACGCGATCGTGGTCGTGGTGAGTGAGGAGACGTCTCAGGTGTCGGTGGCCCGGCACGGTCGCCTGGAGCGCGACGTCTCTGCGGATCGTCTGCGGACGATTCTCGAGGGAGTGAGCCCGGTTTCCGAGCCTGTCCGGGTATCCGGAACGACGGTAATGAACTCGTCGTGATGCCGTAAAAAAAGATCAAAATGCCTCGTTGACACCTTTCCCAGGGCCCGCCTAGATTGCCGGGTCGTTTTCGGTAACAGGCCCGACCGGCCCGTCGCCGGGGTGCGTGGCACTGGCCAATCAGGAGCGAAGTCTTCGTGGGATCTCAATATCGGCTGCTGACTCTGTTCGCGGACGGCGGGGGAATGATGTACCCGCTGGTGCTCTGCTCGATGATCTCGGTCGGCGTCATGATCGCGAAGTTCTTCACGCTCCACATCGCGCACACGGGCACCAACCGCGTGCTCAGCGAGGTCGACGAACTCGTCCACGCCGGTGATGTCGACGGGGCAATCGAGATCTGCCGCAACACGGCCGGGCCCGCCTCGGCCATTCTGCTGGCGGGCCTTCGTCGCATTCAGGGCAAGAGACTGAACGACGGAGAGCTCGAAAGCGCGATCGCGACGACGGGAACGATTGAGCTGGGCTTTCTCGAGCGTGGCCTGGTCATTCTCGCGACCATCGCGAACGTGGCCCCGCTCATGGGCTTCCTCGGGACGGTGTGGGGAATGATTCAGGCGTTCGCGGCCATCGAGGCCGCGGGTAACGTCGATCCGGCGCTGGTCGCTGGCGGGATCAAGGTGGCTCTGCTCACCACGGCCTCCGGGCTCGTCATCGCCGTCCCTGTGAACATCGCCTATAACTTCTTCGTGACGCGGATCGACCAGCTGATCGGTGACATGGAGTATGGCGCGCAGAAGATCCTGAACCTCGCGTGGGATCTCGAGAAGGACGGCAAGATCGAGATCGTGAAGAAGGCCGACACGCGCTGGCCGGCGGCCGAGACGGCTGCGGCCAAAGCCGCTCAGGCGGCGCCTGCAGCACCCGCTGAAGACACTGCTCCGTCGGACGACGCCGGAGCCTGAGCGGAACCTGACGACCCCAGACACAGTACTTTCCGAAAACCAGAGGCCGGACGGACATGGCGGTTCTGAACAACAAAAAGCAGAAGGTGAGTGACGAGATTCCTACCTCGTCGATGGCGGACATTGCCTTCCTTCTTCTGATCTTCTTCCTGGTCACGACGACCTTCCCCAAGGACAAGGGGCTTGCGGTCGTTCTGCCTGAGCCGGGTGAGGAAGCTCAGGTTAGCCAGAAGAACATTCTTCACCTGATCGTGCAGCCGAACGGCATCGTCGAGGTAAAGCGCGGCGAGAGCCAGCAGGTGCAGCAGATGCGCCCGCGCGAGATCGAGGGCCTGTGGCGGCAGGAAGTCAGCCAGAACCCGAATCTGATCGCTGCGGTGAAGACGCATCCCGAGGCGCCCTATCGCCACATGATCGACGTGCTTGACGGACTTCATTCCGCCAACGCCGAGCGTATCTCCCTTCAGATCCTGGAGAACTAGACCATGTCCGTGAAGGGTGGCGGTTTTCAGAAGAGTTCGAAGGCATCCGACGAGATCCCTTCGTCATCGCTTGCAGACATTGCGTTCCTGCTTCTGATCTTCTTCATGGTCACGACGGTCTTCCAGGCCGACCGTGATCGCCCGATCACCTGGCCCGAGGCCGAGGCGGCGGAGAAGATCGACGAGAAGCAGAAGAACATTTTGAACATCTGGATGGAGAACGACGGCTCGGTCTACATGAACGACCAGCCGTATCAGATGCAGGACGTCTCGGTGGTCGTGGCGCCGCTGTATGCGGCTTCCGACCGGGCTCTGGTCATTTCGATTCGAGGTGACCGGGATGTACCGTACCTGTACATGGATCAGATCCAGAAGGAGCTGACCGAGGCCGGTGTTGTTCGCGTGGTGTTCGCCGCGCAGCTTGAACAGAGCATGCAGAGGGAGAGACGATGACAGCCGAAGCCGTTCCCGCAGCAGTCGCGGAGACCGCCAACGAGCGCCTCAAGAGGACGTTCAGTACGTGGTTCTGGGGCTCGATGATCGTGGCAACGTTCATCCACGGAGGTACCTTTGCGTTCTGGCCGGAGCTGACCGCCGAGGACATCTCGTTCGAAACGGAGGAGATCGAGGCGATCGAACTCCCGCCCGAGATCGAGATTCCGCCGCCGCCGCAGGCGATTTCCCGCCCGGCGACGCCGGTGATGGCCACGGCCGACATCGACGAGGACATCACGATTGCCCCGACGACGTTCGAAGAGAACCCGGTCGAGGATCTGCCGCCGCCGCCGGAAGAAGAAGCGGTCGACATCTCGGCAGCGCCGACCTTCACGCCGTTTACCGTGGCCCCCTCGATTCTGAATCGCGCAGAAGTGGTGCGGGCGATGGAGCGGGAGTATCCGCCCCTCCTCCGTGATGCGGGCATTGGTGGCCGTGCGGTCGTCTTCTTCTTCATCGATGAAGACGGCGCGGTGCAGGACTTCCGGATTTCCGAGAGCTCTGGTCACCAGGCACTCGACGATGCCGCCCTGGCGGTCGCCGATGTATATCGCTTTTCCGCGGCCCTGAACCGGGACAAGAAGGTTCCGGTGTGGGTCCAGTTCCCGATTACCTTCCAGGTTCGTTAGACCGGAGCCTGACAGGATCCCTGGGACCCCGCCGGTGCTCCGGCGGGGTCCCTTCTTTTTTGTGCGTTCGTCATGTCGCCATCGCTGCTCACCACGTATTCCGACCGACTCAGGGAGACGCTTCCGCACGTGCGCGAGCAGATCGCGAGCGCGGAGTTCTCCGCGGGACGCGCTGAAGGTTCGGTGCGACTCATCGCGGTCACGAAATCGCACCCGTTCGAGTGCGTGGAGGCCGCCCTGGAGGCGGGGCTCAGGGACCTCGGGGAGAACCGCGTCGAGGAACTGGAGGCCAAGGTCGAGCACTTCGGAGCAGATGCCGCGACGTGGCACATGATCGGCCATCTGCAGAGCCGGAAAGCCCAGCGGGCCGTTCTGGTCGCCGACATGGTACACTCAGTCGACTCGCTCAAGCTGGCTCGACGGATGTCGAGTGGGCTGAGTGAGGACCGAGGGGTTGTGGAAGTGCTCGCTCAGGTGAATACCTCCGGAGAGGAATCGAAGAGCGGCTTTTCGGTGGCTTCCGCATTGGACGAGATCGCCGAGATGTCGGAGCTGCCGGGACTCCGCGTGAAAGGACTGATGACGATGGCGCCATTCGTCGAAGACGAGGTGGTGCTCACGACCGCATTCGCATCCCTGCGGCGGCTCTCGGAGTCGCTCATATCGACAGTCGACGGCATCGGCCCGGAGCTTTCGATGGGGATGACCAACGATCTCGACATAGCGATCAGGGAAGGAAGCACCATGGTACGGATTGGTACCGCCCTCTTTGGACCCAGGACGGGATACACGACATGATCGACATGACTCCGCTCGACGTCCGCAACAAGCGGGGAGACTTCAAGAGGATCATGCGGGGCTATGACCCCCAGGAGGTCGACATCTTCCTGGAGCTCGTCGCCGAGCGACTCGAGGCGCTGGTTCGTGAGACGATCCAGCTTCGGGAGCGCACGCAGACGCTGCAGGGTCAGGTGGACGCGCAGACCGGCCGGGAGCAGGCCGTGCAGGATGCGCTGGTCACCGCTCAGGAGTTGCGGGCGGAGATGCAGAACCAGGCCCAGCGCGAGGCTGAGCACCTCGTGAAAGAGGCCCAGGTGGAGGCGCGGCAGATCCTGGCCGCGGCCGACACGGAGGCGCGGGGCAGGCTTCGCGGGATCGAGCGTCGACTCGACCAGGGCCAGCACGTGCTCGACGAGCTGGAGCGGCGGCGGTCCCGCTTCCTCAAGGAGTTCAGGAGCCTGCTCGAGCGAGAGATGGATGTCGTATCGGTCGAGGAAGGTCGAGCGCCGCTCGAGGACCGGGCGATCGACCTCGATCTGGGGGTTTTTCGTGAGCCTGGATCCACAGGCGACACGGCGTCGAGTGAGGCCGCCTCCGGAGACTCGAGCGATCTGGACAGCGCAGTCGGTGAGGAGGGGGTCGATCCCGCACCGCCGTCCACCCTCGAGATGGAGCTTATGGCCGGGGCCGAGCATGCTGGAAGCCAGGCCGCGGCCCAGGCTGATGCGGCGTCCACGGGTGACGTGCCCGATCTCGAGACGGTGCTGGCCGAGTCAGAGGTGGAAGAAGTTCGACCACCCTCGGACGACGAGCTCGCTCCGCCACCGGCGCAGGCGACCCCGCGCCAGGATCCGCTGACGTTTGACGCGAACGAAGACGACGCGAAGCGCTGAGCCCTTCGATATGAGCATGGACCTTTACGCTCGTGCGCTGACGACCGCCGAGTCGATCCGCGCCCGAACCGAACAGTCACCGCGTGTGGCGATCGTGCTCGGAACAGGGCTCGGCGCACTCACCGACGTGATCGACGTACACGCGACGATTCCGTACGAGGAACTCGAGGGGTTCCCGGAACCGACCGTCGAAACCCATTCAGGCCGGCTCGTGCTGGGTACGCTCGGCGGCACGCCGGTTGTCGCCATGCAGGGGCGGTTCCATCGGTATGAGGGCTATTCACTCCAGGAGATCACCTTCCCGATTCGCGTACTCAGGCTGCTGGGCGCGGACACTCTGGTCGTGTCGAACGTATCGGGAGGAATGAACCCCCTGTGGGGCGTGGGAGAACTCGTGCTCCTCGACGACCACATCAATCTGCTGGGTGACAGCCCGCTGATCGGGCCGAATGACGACCGTTTCGGGCCACGCTTTCCGGACATGTCCGAGCCGTACGACCGGGCACTCCAGGAGCTTGCCTCGACCGCGGCGCTGGATCTCGGGATCCGGCTCAATCGAGGCGTCTACGTTGCCGTACCCGGTCCCCAGCTCGAAACGCGTGCCGAGTACCGCATGCTGCGACGCATGGGGGCCGATGTGGTCGGCATGTCCACGGTGCCCGAAGTGATCGTGGCTCGACACATGGACATGCGGGTTCTCGGTGTGAGCATCATCACGGACGCGTGCCTGCCGGATGCGCTCGAACCCGTCGACGTGTCACGAATTATCGCGGCGGCCGGCGCCGCCGAACCGCACCTGACTCGCCTCATCGAGCGGGTGGTCGGGCAGATCTGATGGCGACGCCGGTCGGCGTCGCACCCCGGACGACATCACGAATCCACGCTGCTGATATGAGCTACCCTGAGCTTCCCGGAACCCTGCTGGCCGTTGAAGAGGACACCCTTCAGCGATGGCGGGACGAAGACCTTTTTCGCCGGACCCTCGACGCGAACGCCGAAGGAGAACGGTTCGTCTTTTACGAGGGCCCGCCGACGGCGAACGGCCGTCCCGGTCTCCATCACATTCTGAGCCGCACCATCAAGGATCTGGTGTGCCGGCACCGTGCCATGCTGGGCCACAGCGTGACACGCATCGCCGGTTGGGACACGCACGGCCTGCCGGTGGAGATCGAAGCCGAAAAGAAGCTCGGGATCAGCGGCAAACCCGAGATCGAGGCGCTCGGCATCGCCGAGTTCAACCAGGCGTGCAAGGACTCCGTCTTCACCTACAAGGAAGAGTGGGAGGAGCTGAGCGAACGGATCGGTTACTGGCTCGAGTACTGGCGCCCTTACGTGACCTTTCACACGCCGTACATCGAGTCGGTGTGGGCGATCCTCAAGACGTTCGCCGACAGGGGGCTCCTGTACCGAGGCCACAAGAGCGTTCCCTACTGCCCGCGTTGCGGGACGGCGCTCTCATCGCATGAGGTCGCGCAGGGGTACAGGGATGTCGAAGACCCGTCGCTCACTTTCGTCGCGGAAGTCCTCGACGCGGAGGGTAACCCCGACCCTGACGGACGGGCGATTCTGGCGTGGACGACGACTCCGTGGACGGTCCCGTCGAACACGGGTCTCGCCGTCCACCCCGAGCTGACGTATGCAGAGGTCGAGGGGGATGGGCGCCGGTACATCGTAGCCGAGGCCCGGGTCGAGGCCCTGTTCGGTGAGGAGGCCGTCGTCGGCCGTACCTATGCGGGCAGCGAGCTGGTCGGATGGCGGTATCGCCGTCCGCTGGATCTCGTCCAGGCGCCCGAAGAGCGTGGCAACGGCTGGAGCGTCGTGGCGGAGGAATTCGTCAGTGCGGACGACGGCACGGGCATCGTGCACATGGCGCCGGCGTTCGGTGCGGACGACTACGCCGCGGGGCAGCGTCACGACCTTCCTATGCTGAACCCGATCGACAGTCGTGGTTGTTTCGATCCCGAGGTCGGCCTGGTCGGGGGTCAGTTTGTGAAGGACGCCGACTCCATCCTGGTGGAGGAGCTCCGCAACCGGAACTTGCTCTTCGACGCCGCCACGATCGTGCACAGTTATCCGCACTGCTGGCGCTGCGGGTCTCCGCTGCTGTACGTCGCGATCGACTCGTGGTTTGCCGCCACGTCGACCCTCAAGGACGAACTGCTCGCCAACAACGACCAGATTCAGTGGCACCCGCCGGAGGTTGGTGAGAAGCGCTTCGGGGAATGGTTGCGCGGAAACATCGATTGGGCGCTCTCACGAGACCGCTACTGGGGCACACCTCTTCCGGTCTGGGTCTGTGACGCAGAGCCGGATCACATGCACTGGATTGGGTCGCTTGAGGAATTGGCCGGGAAGGCCGGCCCTCTCGGGGACGACTTCGATCCTCACCGCCCGTTCATCGACGAGCTGACGTGGGGGTGCGACCGATGCGAGGGCACCATGCGGCGGTCTCCGGAAGTCATCGACGTCTGGTTCGACTCCGGTGCGATGCCGTACGCACAGTGGCACTACCCCTTCGAGCACGAAGAGGAGTTCGAGCATCACTTCCCGGCGGACTTCATCTGCGAGGGGCTCGATCAGACCCGCGGCTGGTTCTACTCGCTGCTCGCCATCTCGACGATGCTCGGACGGGGGCCGTCCTTCAAAAACTGTCTGGTGAACGACCTGGTCCTCGACGCTCAGGGTCAGAAGATGTCGAAGTCCAAGGGCAACACCGTCGACCCGTGGGACGCCGTCGGAGATCATGGCGCCGACGCGGTACGCTGGTACTTCATCACGTCGTCGAATCCGTGGCTACCGAAGCGCTACGATCCGGAGGGGGTGAAGGAGTCAGCGCGAAAGTTCTTCGACACGCTCTTCAACACCTACAAGTTCTTCGCGTTGTACGCGCGTGTGGAGTCGTGGTCGCCGTCCGGGGACGACCCGCAGCCGTCCGACCGTCCGATCCTCGATCGGTGGCTCCTCGCTCGGCTGGATTCCGTCGTACGCGAGGTGGGTGACGAACTGAACGCGTATCAGCTCACGAAGGCGTACCGTGTCCTCGGTGACTTCGTGGTTGAAGATCTCTCGAACTGGTATGTCCGGCGGAACCGGTCGCGGTTCTGGAACTCGGACGATGCCGAGGACCAGCGCGCCGCCTTCCGGACTCTCTACGACGCGCTGCGCACCGTCTGCCTGCTGGCGGCCCCATGTGTGCCGTTCGCGGCCGACTGGGTCCACCGTGCGCTTGCGGGCAAGAGTGTGCACCTGGAGCGCTTTCCGTCCGCGATGTCGGAGGAGGAGCGGGCGAACGTGGTGGCGGGCTCGGATCTGGAAGAGGATATGGAGGCAGTACGCGCCCTCGTCTCGCTTGGCCGGGCCGCTCGCGAAGACGTGAAGATCCGGGTGCGGCAGCCGCTCCGCGGCGTTCGTGCAGTCCTCCCTGGCGGGCGCGACCTCTCGGGTGAGATGCTCGACGTCGTTCGCGATGAGCTGAACGTCAAGGAGGTGGGGTTCCTGTCGTCGGTCGACGGCATCGCGACGTTGACCGCACGCCCGAACTACCGCTCGCTCGGTGGACGTTTCGGAAAGCAGACCAACGACGCGGCCAACGCCATCCGCGCGCTCGATCAGGCGGCGCTGGCTTCATGGCAGGCCGGAGACGGAGTGACGATCCGGGTCGACGGCACCGACGTCGCGCTGGAGAATGAGGACCTGGAAGTCGTTCAGGAAGCGGCCGGGAACCTGGTCGTGAAGGGCGAGGGCGCCTACACCGTGGCCCTTGATCCCGAACTCGATGACGAGCTTCGCGCCGAGGGGGTCGCGCGTGAGCTGGTCAACCGGATTCAGAGACTTCGGAAGGATGCGGGACTGGAGATCACGGATCGGATCGACCTCGTGATCGCAGGGCCCGAGTCGATTCGTGAGGCCGCCTTCGCTCATGAGGCCTTCATCGGGGGCGAGACGCTCGCGGCGCGCGTACAGGTCCAGGATGCGGTCGCCCAGGGGGATCTCCCTCACGTCCGCTCCGTGGACATCGACGGTACGGAGGCGTGGATCGGATTGGAGGGTTCCGCCGGTTGATCCCGTCGAGCGGAGGCATTGGACCGGTGCGCAAGTCGTGACGCATCGACACTCGCTGACGGTGCAGCCGGGGGAGACGGGGCGGCTCGATCGCTTCGTCTCCGACCGGCTCGAGCTTTCTCGCACCCGGGTGCAGAAGCTGCTCGCGGAGGGTCACATCACGCTCGACGGCCGCCGACCCCGCAAGTCGGAGTCGGTCGAACCGGGAAGCGTCGTCGAAGTCGAGGTCCCGGAAGCGGAGCCGGTCGACATCGTGGCCGAGGACCTTCCGGTGGTCGTCGTCTACGAGGACGACGATCTGCTCGTGGTCGACAAGGAGGCGGGGATGGTTGTCCATCCCGCCCCCGGGCACTACTCGGGCACGCTCGTTAACGCACTGCTCTGGCACGCTCCCGACATCGAGGGTGTGGGAGGCCGGGCGCGCCCGGGTATCGTGCACCGGCTCGATCGTGACACGTCGGGGCTACTGGTGGTCGCCAAGACCGATGCCAGCCACCGGTCGCTGTCCGACGCCATCAAGGCGCGACGCGTGAAGCGGTTCTACCTCGCTGCGGCATGGGGGCACGTCTCCGAGTCTCCGCTCGTGGTCGAGGCCCCGATCGGACGGGATCCGAAGGATCGAAAGCGAATGGCGATCGTCGAGGATGGGCGAGATGCCACCACGCGGTTCGAGGTCCGCGAACGCTGGCTGAGAGCGGACCTGCTTCATGTAGCGCTGAAGACCGGCCGAACGCACCAGATCCGGGTGCATCTGGAGCACATCGGGCACCCCGTCATCGGTGACGCCACGTACGGACTCGGCTGGGAGCGGGGCCTCGGTGGGCCGACGCGTCGGTGGGTCGACGAACTGGCCCGTCGAGTCAAACGACAGTTTCTTCACGCCGCGGAGCTACGATTCCACCATCCTTCGACTGGCGAAGAGATGGTCTTCGAGTCGCCACTCCCGGATGATCTGGCAGCGATTGCGGAATGGGCCCGATCCGAGTGAAACGGCCCTTTTTAATTCAGCCCGGGAATCCGATAATTAACGGCTCCACGGCGCACTTCATCGAAGTCCCGACGCCCGTGTACGCCCAACCGCTCTGATGTCCGAACTCGACCCGAAACTTACGTTCGACTCGTTCGTGGTCGGCCCCGCCAGTCGCCTGGCGTCGGCCGCGGCTCGGCGTGCGGCGGAGTCGCCGGGTACCAGCTACAACCCTCTGTTCCTCTACTCGGCGCCCGGGCTGGGCAAGACGCATCTGCTGACGGCCATCGCGCACAAGGCGAAGGGCAATGGGGCGGTCGCGAAGGTCGAGCACATGGCGCTCGAGGAATACCTCGACAAGCTGGAAGGAACCCTCTCCGCCGGTGACGCCGAAAAGGACATCTACGGAGATCTGGACATCCTGCTGCTCGATGACGTCCAGTTCCTGACGGGTCAGCCCGAGGCTCAGGAGATGCTCCTCAAGACGCTGGACCACCTCACGGCGTCCGGGGGGCAGATCGTACTGGCCAGTGACCGCCCGCCGGCAGACATCAACGGTCTCGATGCGCGCCTCCTGTCGCGTTTCTCGGGTGGACTCATCGTTGACCTCGGACCGCCCGAGTTCGAGACCCGGGTCGCGATCATCCAGAAGAAGGCGAAGGATCGGGAGCAGACGCTCGAGAGCGGGGTCGCCGAGGCGGTCGCGAGGGCGCCCCTCAAGAATGTCCGCGAACTCGGTGGCATCCTGAACAAGATCTTCGCCACCCAGGACCTCGAAGAGCGACGTGTCACCGTCCATGAGGTCGCTGGACTTCTGGAGGAGCAGAACAAGGCAGCGGCGCTTACCACCGGCTCCGACGAGTTCGGTGCGTTCCTCAGTGATCTGACGTCGACGGTGGAGCACGCCGTCGAGGCGGTGGAGGAGCCGTGGCGAAAGTCCGTTCGCTCAGCGGTTGAAACGGCTGACCGGCAGGGGGTCACGACGGCACGTCTCGACAGCCTGCTCGACGAGGTGAAGGAGCCGAAGGGCTGGGAACAGGCGATCGAACGCTTCAAGAGCGACATCCATCGGCTGCACGAAATCGATCGAGAGCTGCAGCGCCTCGGAAATCCGTGGCCGGAGGCCGCCCAGGGGGTGCTCGAAGACCCGGATCGCCTCGAGGAGGCTGAGGCGCTTCTGACGTCGGTTCGTGAGCGGCAACGGCCGTTCCCCACGATCAATGACGGACCGCAGCTGCACGATCTGGACGGTTTCGAGAGCATCGCCATCAAGGCCGCGGCTCAGCTCGTCGGGGCGGATAAGCCCAAGTACAACCCTCTGTACATCTGGTCTCAGGATGAAAGCGTTTCGAAGACGCTCCTGGGCGCGGTGGGGCGCACCTACACCAAGTCGTATCCGGACCTCAAGATGGCTGTCGGCTCCGTGGCGAGTTTCTCTGCGGACTTCATCCGTGCCCTGGGTGAGGGCGTCGCGGGAGCATGGCGGGAACGCTGGTGGACGGCCGACCTGCTTCTCGTTCACGGGATCCAGGATCTCGTGGATACCGAGCGTGCGCAGGACGAGTTCTTCCATCTCTTCGAGGCGCTCCGCCGCCGGGGTGCGCGCATGATGTTCGTGGCGGACCGCGCTCCGTCCGGAATCGAGTCGATCGACGATCGACTCCGCTCGCGCTTCGAAGGTGGGCTTGTACTCGAGCTTTCGACCGGCCCGGCCGGGGCATTCGAACTCATCGAGTCGGCCGAATCGATCGAGGCGGGCGACGACTCGATCTACGTGCCGGATCTGGAGGATGCCGAAGGGGGGGCGGACGCGGGCAAGCCTCAACCGGTTCCAATCGAAGCCACGCAGAAGGGTGGAGCGTGGTTCCCGGGACCGGAGAGTGCGGTGATCCACTGGCCGCGGTTCGAGGCGCTCCTGATCGAGGAGCTTGACTGATGGCGATCGAAGGCGCGCTTCAGGATGTCAGCCTGGCGGACATCTGCCAGCTCCTCGGGATGGGGATGAAGACCGGCTGCCTGAGTCTGACCGACCGGTCGAATTTCGGGTACATCTACTTCGAGAAGGGTCGTGTCATCCATGCGTCGGTCCTGAACCGGCGTGACCGACTCGGCGAGTTGCTCGTCAGAAACCACGTCATCACGCGCAAGGCACTCTCCGAGGCGATGGCCGCGCAGCAGGACGACAAGAACAGACGACTTGGTGAGATCCTCGTCGAGCGCGAGGCGATCAGCGAGGAGGAACTCCAGAAGTACATCCAGATGCAGATCGAGGAGGCGGTGTACCACCTCTTCGCTTGGACGCAGGGCTCGTTCCACTTCGATACCGACCAGATGCCGGAGGAAGACGGCTTCTATCTGGTCAACATCCCGCCCGAGGCGCTTCTCATGGAGGGGGCTCGGCGCGTGGACGAGTGGAGCCTCGTCGAGAAGAAGATTCCGTCCTTCGACATCGTTTTTCAGCTGGACAAGCACCCCGACGACTCGGACGAAGACGTCGAACTGACCAAGGACCAGCGCAAGGTTCTGCCCTTCATTGACGGGGTGCGCACGGTCACCGAGATCATGGATGAGGCTGGACTGGTCGAGTTCGAGACCGGAAAGGCATTGTATGGGCTCATCTCGGCCGGTTTCGTTTCGCGTGCGGGTGAGCGTTCCACGTCGGAGGAGACGGGCGGTGACGAAGCGCTTCAGCAACACCTGAACGTCGGGGTCGCGTTCTATCGTTCGGGCATGATGGAAGACGCGGGCCGGGAGTTCGAGGAGGCGCTCGGGATCGAGCCGACCCAGGCTCGCGCGAATTTCATGATGGGTCTCATCGCGTTCCGGCGGGGCCGCCTCGAGGAGGCGCTCAATTACTTCGGATCGATGCCACCCGGTGCTGGCAACAACTACTCGGTCTATCGAAACACGGCCCTCATTCTCGAGACACTAGGGCGATACGACGAAGCCCTGCAGGTCCTCGACGGGGCCCTGGTCTCCAAGCCGACCGACGCCAACGTGCACCTCGCGAGGGGGATCATCCACCTCAAGCGGGGTGACGTTCCGGCATCTCTCGATGCCCTCCGCCTGTACCGAACGTCGCCGGACCTGAAGCGACCGTCCCCGCAGTACTACGCGTACACGGTGCTCGCGTCAGCCGCCGGTGGGGATCTCGAGTACGCCGTTGCGGTAGGTCGTGAGGGACTCGGACACTATCCCGACTCGGGGCCGATCCTGGTGAACCTTGGACAGGTTCTCGAGCGGCGCGGCGAGATGGAGGCCGCGGCCGCGTTGTACAAGCGGGCCACGCAATCGAATCCCCCGCTCCCTCAGGCGCACAAGAACCTCGGCGATCAGGCATGGGCTCACGGCGACTCGGAAGGAGCACGGACGCAGTACGAGAAGGCCGTGAAGCTTTCGCCGCGCCTCGGCGACGACGTGTATCTGCGTCTCGGCACCCTCGCATACAAGAGCAACGACCGCGACGTGGCGCTGCTTCTATGGCGACGGGCTCTCGATCTGAATCCGGCAAACGAGGCCGTTCAGGCCAACCTGGAGATGCTGTCGTCGGAGTAGGGCGCCGGCCTTCCGGTCGAGTGTGCCGTCACGCGGTCCGCGCGATGATCGTGCTCGCCCTCATCACGAGCGGCATGAAGGGACGTGCGGCGGCTCAGGTGGCAGGGCCACCCCTCCCCGATACCCTGGACGGAGTGGAGTACGTCGCGACCCGGTCCCAGCGCGCGATGATCCATCATACGGAAGCCGATCGGCGGGTTGCGGAGCGTGTGGGGGAACTCATCGACGCATTCGCGCCGCTGCCGGGCCTGCCACCGGATATGCCCGAGGACGCGCACGTCGTGCTCGCCCACTCCCCGGACGCGTTCGATCAGATGACGGGTGGTGTCGTGCCGGAGTGGCGCGCGGGTGTGGCCATCCCGGCGTGGAATACGCTCGTCATGCCGACGGGAGAGGGTGTGCGGGTCGTGGATGGCGAGGGGCTTCGGACGCTGCGTCATGAATGGGCCCATCTCGGGCTGTCGGGCTACCTCGGTGATCTCCGTATCCCCCGGTGGTTCAACGAAGGGTATGCGCAGTGGGCCTCCGGGGGCTTCGATGCGGCAGGAGCATGGCGACTCCGGCTCCTGATCGCGCTCAGGCGGGCCCCGGAAATGGAGGACCTCACTCTGCGCTGGCCGACCGATCGGGAGGAGGCTCGTACCGCATACCTGCTCGCGGCGAGCGCGGTGACCTACGTGCTGGAGGCCGGTGGCGAGGCGGGACTCGCCATGTTCCTGGGGCGCTGGAGGGCGGATCGATCGTTCGACGACGCGTTCCGCGAGACCTTCGGTGTGACGATGGGGCAGTTCGAAGAGGATTGGAGGCGGCACGTCCGTCAACGATACGGCTGGCTCTTCGTCCTCAGTCACTCCGCCGTGTTCTGGCTTCTCCTGGCACTGGTCTTGCTCTTCATGGTTCGCGGGCGACAGACGCGGAATCGGGAGAAGATGGCGAGGTTGAGAGCGGGCGAGCTTCCCGATGCGCCGGCCTGGTGGGATCCAGACTCCGTGGAGCCGGTAGGAGAAGAGACATGACCGAACAGACGAACACCCGGATCATGGTCGTCGACGACGACACGGACGGCCTCGAGGTCCTCGAAACGCGGCTGACGCACGCCGGATACGAGGTCGAGGCGGTAGACAGCGCGGAAAAGGCGCTCGCGCGGGTCGCGGCATTCGATCCGGGCATGATCGTGACCGATGTTCGCATGTCCGGAATGACGGGACTCGAGCTCCTCGACAGGATTCGCGCGTCGATGGAGGGCGTGGAGGTCGTCGTCATGACGGCTCACGACGACATGGAGACTGCGGTCTCTGCGATGAAGTCGGGAGCATTCGACTTCCTCGTGAAGCCGGTCGACCCCAAGGCGGTACAGGCACTGGCGGATCGGTGCTTCCGAGAACGCGAACTTGTCGAGGGGACGGACGCGCCCGAGGCCGTCGCCGCGCTGCCGCGGAGCAGGCTGGTCGGGCGGGATCCCCGCATGATCGACATCTACAAGACGATCGGCGTGCTTGCCGCGAATCGAGCGACGGTGCTCATCCGGGGGGAGACCGGGACCGGAAAAGAGGTGATCGCGCGCGGAATCCACGAGAATTCAGAGGCTTCCGCCGAGCCATTCATCGCGGTCAACTGCACGGCCCTGACTGACACGCTCCTCGAGTCGGAGCTTTTCGGTCACGTGAAGGGTGCGTTCACGGGCGCGACTGGCAGCCGCAAGGGGTACTTCGAGCTGGCGGGGAAGGGGACGATCTTCCTCGACGAGATCGGTGATACGAGCCCGGATTTTCAGACCAAGCTCCTGCGTGTGCTGCAGGAACGCCGCTTCTACCCGGTCGGGGGAGAGGAGCCGAGGGCGACTCGCGCGCGCGTCATCGCTGCGACGCACCAGCCTGTCGAGCGTCTCATCGAGAAGGGCCGGTTCCGCGAGGATCTCTTTTTCCGCCTGAAAGTCGTCGAGATCGATGTGCCGCCTCTCCGCGAGCGGCCAGGGGACATCGAACTGGTGGCCACTGCTCTGCTGGGGCGGATACGCGAAGAGACCGGCCGTGATGTGCGGCGGATCTCGGACGAGGCGCTGACGCATCTGCAACGGCATCCGTGGCCCGGCAATGTGCGTGAGCTGGAGAACGCGCTGATGCGCGCGGCAATCGTGGCCCGAGGCACCGTCATCGGCGCCGATCATCTGATCCTGGAAGGCCGGGCCTCCGGGGGCGAAGACCTCACATTGCGCCAGGCGGTCCGGCGGCACGTCCGGCTGGTTCTGGGTCGGGTCGACGGTGACGAGGCATCTGCAGCCGAGCTTCTCGGCATCTCCACCGAGGAACTGACCTCTCATCTGGCCGATTGACCTGCTCGACCGCCCTGTCTAGCATCCTGCCATGTCGAAGAAATCATCGAAGGAATCACCCGGCGCGCTGCACTTCACGAAAGTGAACGCGCTCCTGGGCGCTGGTGGCATTGTCGCACTGACGGCGGGTTACTGGCTTCTGGCCCAGGGCTCGATCACGGCCGCTCCGATGCTTCTGGTGCTCGGATACGTCGTCCTTCTACCCATGGCGATCATCCGCTGACCTCGGAACGCCGCTGATCTCAGGATCCTGCTGATGGCTCGCACGGCCCTTTCCAGCCCGACCGCGTCGGCGATCGGCCCCTACTCCCACGCAATCGACGACGGCACACATGTGTTCTGCTCCGGGCAGACGCCGATCGACCCGGACACCGGAGCGCTGCGTGAGGGTGGTGTCGGCGATCAGACCCACCAGTGTTTTGACAACCTCTTCGCGGTTCTGGCGGATGGTGGACTCGGCCCTGAGGACGTGGTCAAGGTGAACGTCTACCTCACCGACATGAACGACTTTGGCGAGATGAACGACGCGTACGCCACACGCTTCAACGCGCCCCCGCCGGCCCGGACCACGGTCGGGGTTGCCGCGCTTCCTATGAATGCGCGAGTGGAGATCGAACTCGTCGCGAAGAAGCCCTAGAGCCTCAGCACCGCCTGGGCGGCCGCCAGACGTGCGACCGGTATTCTGAAGGGCGAGCACGAGACGTAGTCGAGTCCGAGCCGTTCACAGAGCGCGATGCTCGCGGGGTCGCCTCCGTGCTCTCCGCAGATACCGACCTCGAGATCGGGCCGGGTCGACCGTCCGCGCTCGGTGGCGATCGCCATCAACTCCCCCACGCCTTCCGGGTCGATCGTCTCGAACGGGTTGGTCGAGAGGATGCCGTCTCTGAGATACTGGACGAGGAAGCCCTGCTCGGCATCGTCACGTGAGATTCCGAAGGTGGTCTGCGTGAGGTCGTTGGTACCGAACGAGAAGAACTCGGCGATACCCGCGATCTCGGCGGCGGTAAGCGCGGCACGTGGAATCTCGATCATGGTACCGAAGAGGTAGTCGACGTCGATGCCCCGCTCGTCCATGACCCGTCGAGCCTCCTCGGTGACTGTCGCCTGGACGCTCCGCAGCTCCGCGACGTGGCTGACCAGTGGGATCATCACCTCCGGACGGACGTCGACACCCTCCGCCACGCAGGTACAGGCCGCCTCGAAGATCGCGCACACCTGCATCCGCACGAGGCCGGGCAGGATCATGCCCAGCCGGACGCCCCTCGTCCCCAGCATCGGATTCTCTTCGTGGAGCATCTCCTCGCGATCCAGAAAACGCTGCTTGATCCGGATCTGCGCGAGGGTTTCGTCGATCTCTGCCAGCGACCGGTGATGCTGGATATGCACCTTCAGGTCCGCCAGCTCTCCGACGAGCTCATCATGGTCGGGGAGGAATTCATGGAGCGGTGGATCGATGAGCCTGATGATCACCGGCAGACCGTCCATAGCCCGAAACAGCCCCTCGAAGTCCGCTCTCTGCAGGGGTAGCAGCTGGGCGAGCGCCGCCTCCCGCTCCACTTCGTCAGCGGCCATGATCATCGCCTGGACGAGCGGCAGGCGGTCGGTCTCGAAGAACATGTGCTCGGTTCGGCACAGTCCGATCCCTTCTGCCCCGTTGTGACGGGCCCGCTCCGCGTCGTGCGGGTAGTCGGCGTTCGCGCGGACACCGAGTCGGCGGGTCTCGTCCGCCCAGCTCAGCAGCTTCATCAGCCAGGGGTTTTCGAGGTCGGGTGTGACCGTGTCGAGGCGGCCTGCCCAGATCCGGCCGGTGGAGCCGTCGATGGACAACCAGTCGCCTTCTGCGATCGTTTGATCCCCCACGGTCATCGTCCCTCCGGCCGGGTCGATCTCCAGGTCCGAGGCTCCCACGACCGCGGGGCGTCCGAACTGCCTGGCGACGAGTGCCGCGTGGCTGGTACGCCCACCTCTCGACGTCACGATCCCCCGAGCGGCGAGCATGCC
>Ga0181579_10000845_pt1 | contig 25342 bp, 20 predicted proteins | sample 071ome_24_FD_132996 | JGI IMG/M metagenome (GOLD analysis project Ga0181579, IMG submission 132996) | Coastal salt marsh microbial communities from the Groves Creek Marsh, Skidaway Island, Georgia - 071402CT metaG (megahit assembly) | ecosystem: Environmental > Aquatic > Marine > Intertidal... | reverse complement strand
TACTCTTTTCGGGCGTATCGAATGGCTGGATATCTCTGCCGCCAGCAGCTTCAATCATATCTATCGCCGACTGCTTCATATCCTTGCGCATCTCGTACTCGTTCTCCTTCCATCCGCAATCGAAGGTCACTGTCGGTTGCCCCCATTTGTCGCGCACATCTTCATTGAGATACATTCGATTCTCGTGGTACGGCAAGCACTCGCCCCAAGAGCCGATGCCAAAACGCCAAGGCCCCGGCTCGATCAAATCCGCCTTCAATTCGGAGCCGAAACGAGCCAGTTCGGCTATTCCCCTCGACCAATTGTCTCTGCTCGCCCGCCCTTGATAACCGAAACCACGCACGTAATTCTTCTGCGTCGAAGCTTTGTCTATGTTGCGGAAGCGCGGAATGTAGATGCCGTTCGGACGGCGCCCCTTATAATACTTGTCGTCGAATCCATCGAATCGCGCGGAGGCCCCTACCTTAAAATGATGATCCATCAAATTGTGGCCGAGCTCACCGCTATCATTGCCGAAACCGTTAGGAAACCGGTCTGACTTCGAGTTCATAAGAATGAAGGTCGACGCTACCGCCGACGCGCAGAGGAAAATCACTTTCGAGTAGTACTCGATAACCTCATGCGTCTCCGCATCGATGATACGCACGCCTATGGCCTTGTCTTTCTTCTTGTCGTAGATGAGCGAATTAACGATGGAAAATGGCCGCAGAGTGAGATTACCAGAAGCGAATCCAGCCGGAAGCGTTGATGCATTACTGCTAAAGTAGGCTCCGTAGGGGCATCCTCGAATGCATCGATTGCGAAACTGGCACGTGCCGCGCCCTTTGTGTGGGACGGTTAAATTGGCCGTTCGACCAATTATCATGGTCCGATTGTTGAAGCTCGACTCAATTCTCTGACGCACGTGGGTTTCCACGCAGGTCATTTCCATTGGCGGCAGGAACTTCCCGTCCGGCAACTGCGGTAGCCCTTCGTTGGAACCGCTAATGCCTGCGAAGCTTTCGACATAGTCATACCAAGGGGCTATATCCTTATAGCGGATGGGCCAGTCCACCCCAAAGCCGTCCTTGGCGTTCGCTTCAAAATCCAACTGACTAAGGCGATAGGATTGACGCCCCCAAAGCAAAGAGCGACCGCCAACATGGTAGCCGCGCATCCAATCGAAGGGCTGGTCTTCCGAGTAGGGGTTGTCCACATCGTCAACAAACCAATGAGCCGAGGCCGGGTGCGTCGTGTACCCCGTTCTATCTTGTTTCTTCTGCCTAAGCAACCGTTCTTGGTTCTTGGCCCCGCGACCCGCGAACTCCCAAGGCTCCATGTGAGCTGTAGGGTAGTCGCCGTGTTTAACGTCTCGGCCGCGCTCGAGAACGAGCGTCTTTAACCCCTTTTCACTCAGTTCCTTGGCGGCCCAACCGCCACTGATTCCCGATCCAACGACGATCGCGTCGTAGGTATGTTCCTTCGTTCCTTCTCCTTGAATATTCATTGGGCTAACTGCTCTGGTTTTCGACGCTAACAGGCCGAGTAGGGTGTAGATATATCGTTTATCCAGTCAATAATCCCACTGCCAAGCAACCGCTAATTTTGGAAATTCCTCAATAAAAGGACTGCAAATGTCTCGATCCTGGAAGCTATTTGCCCATTCTCTCGGCTGTTCGATTCATCGCATGATTAGCCATTTGCCCAACATCCGAATACTGGCCGCCTGCCTCAGCCTAATAAGCTCGCTACCGATCGCTTTCGGCAAGCCCAATATCGTGTTCGTCATCGCCGATGATCTGGGCTGGAGCGACGTCGGCTACAATGGAGCCCATTTTTACGAAACGCCTGAACTCGATGCTCTCAGCAAGCAAGGGATGGTTTTCACCAACGCCTATCCCGGAGCGTCGAATTGCATGCCCTCCCGGGCCATTATTATGACCGGAACCTACATCACTCGCACTCAGATGTGGACCCCGGGCAGCAGAGCCAAAGGCAAGATCGAAAACATGAAATTCCTCGTGCCTCGAAGGGGAGACAGCAAAGGCGATGCCGCAATCCCTTCAGCTGAAACACTCGATCCTTCCTTCACCACCATTCCCGAAGTTTTGAAGCCATCTGGATATCGCAGCGCCCACTTTGGCAAATGGCACCTCGGTCCCAATGGACATGGATTCGATATCAATGATACCAACGGGCTGGGTGGCGATCTATCTAAAAAATATTACAACGACCAAACTGCCACGCGAACCCTTACTGATAGAGCTATCGAGTTTGTCGAAAGCGAATCGAAGACTGACGCTCCCTTCTTTCTGTATCTAGCTTATTGGGACGTTCACACTCCTCTCGTGGCCGAGAAAGAACTGATCGATAAGTATAAGCAAAAGCTGGCTGATCGATCCTGGGACCATGAATGGAATCCCGTCTACGCGGCCATGATCGAGGCTGTGGATACCAACGTTGGGCGTCTCTATCAAGCCATACAATCCGCGGGCATAGCGGACGATACACTATTTATTTTCACTTCCGACAATGGAGGACACGCGGGAGCGACGCCGAATGCGCCCTTGCGCGGAGCCAAAGGGGCATTCTACGAGGGAGGTATCCGCGTGCCGATGTTCGCCGTGTGGCCAGGCGAAATCGAAACGAACTCCATTTGCGAGACGCCCATCACGGGAGTCGACTACTTGCCCACTTTTGCCGAACTGGCTGAGGCGCGAGGGCCATCAAATCAACCGGTGGACGGTCAATCCATTGTCCGACTGCTGAAAAGCGATTCCGCATTGGAAGACCGGGCAATATTTTGGCACTATCCGCTCTATCTTCAGGGCAATGGATACAATTTGGTGGTTCCCATTCACGGCACAAATCGCATGTATTGGAGAACGACCCCTTGCAGTGTCATTCGCAAAGGAAACTGGAAATTGATCCAGTATTTCGAAAGCGGCAAAGTCGAACTCTTCAACCTGGGCAATGATCTCGGCGAGCAACGGGAATTGTCGAGCTCCCATCCTGAGAAAGCAGCAGATTTGCTAAGAGAACTCAATCAGTGGCAGCATAAGGCCAACGCGATTATCCCCAAAACCTTGAATCCAGATTTCGCTTATTGAACTCAATTATTCCACTACCGCTATCCATGAAAATCACGCTCCTAATTCGATCTAGTATCATCGCTCTAACCGCAAGCGCCCTTCTGCTCGGGCAGAACCTGGATTGGGAAAACTACGACCCGCCGTCGACTTTGGTCGTGCCAGAGAATCCGGTCGTTCGGGCCAAGTTCCCCTTTATCGACGTACACAGCCATCAATGGCGCATGGGACCATCGGATCTCGCAGATCGTATCGTGGAAATGGATGCCATGAATATGGGCATCATGGTTAATCTAAGCGGTCGAGGCGGTTCGCAACTGAAGGCCATGGCCAACAGCGTAGCCAAGACCTACCCCAGCCGATTCGCCATTTTCACCAATCTGAATTTCAATGGTGTCGATGATGGATCCTGGGCCAAGCAAGCCGTTGCCCAGCTCGAGGAGGATTTCAAAAATGGAGCGAAGGGACTCAAAGTCTATAAGAGCCTAGGTTTATCCAACACTGACGTCAATGGACGACGTGTAGCGGTGGACGATCCTCGCCTCGATCCTATTTGGGCGAAATGCGGCGAGCTGGGAATACCGGTGATCATCCACTCTGCCGATCCCAAGCCGTTTTGGCAGCCGCACGACAATCAAAACGAGCGTTGGCTTGAACTGAAAACGCATCCGCGTCGCAAACGTTCGGATACGGATCCGGCCCCGTGGGAGCAAATTATTCAAGAGCAACACAATATGTTCAAGAAACACCCGAACACGAACTTCATTGCCGCTCATATGAGCTGGATGGCCAACGATCTCGGCCGGCTCAGCAAAGTTCTTGATGAAATTCCCAATATGCATGTCGGCATAGGGGCGATTATCGCCGAGCTCGGCCGTCAGCCACGTATGGCCAACTGGTTCTTCGAGAAGCATCAAGATCGGGTTCTCTTCGGAAAGGATTCCTACAAACCAGAAGAATTCCCCACCTATTTTCGCGTGCTGGAATCCTCGGACGAATACTTTCCCTACTACAAGCGCTATCACGCTTTTTGGCGCATGTACGGACTCGCATTACCGGATGAGATTCTGAAGAAGCTATATTATAAAAACGCTCTGAGAATTATTCCGGGCTTGGATGCATCGCTGTTTCCAAAATAGGCTTGGCAACCACTCGCGAGGAAAAATCGGCCCTACATGAAGGCCGTCACCTATCATCGTTATGGGCCTCCCGAGACGCTTCAAATTCAAGAGCCCCCGCTCCAGAGCCCAGAGATAATGAGATCCTTATCCGCGTCCGGGCTGCAGAAGTAACCAAGGTCGAATGCGAGCTGCGCAGCTTCCGATTTCCATTCAAGCGGTTCTGGCTACCGCTCCGCATCGCCCTAGGAATTCGCCGTGCCAAGCGGCCCATCTTTGGCAGCTCCTTCGCGGGAGAAATTGTTTCGAAAGGCTCCCCGGTCGAGAAGTTCCAGATTGGGGAAAAGGTATTCGGGTCTAGCTAACTTAGGCTTTGAGCCTATGGCGAATTCCTGTCTCTGCCTGACAACTACACAATCGCGTCGATGTCTATCATCCTAAACTTCAACGAGGCCGCGGCTATACCGCTGGGAGGCTTGAATGCCTTGCCTTTCCTGCGACTGGCCAACATCGAATCCGGCGAGCGTATTCTAATCAACGGGGCCGGGGAAAGCATTGGGATTCACGGTGTCCAGATCGCTCGATCCGCCGGAACCCAAGTAACCGTTGTCGACGCAGGCCACAAAGCGAAAATGCCGAGCGACCTCGGCATTGATCGCTTCATAGACTACACGCGGCAATCCTACTGTGAAGAGGAGGAGCGCTTCGACGTTATCCCAGATATGGTAGCGAAAAGCTCCTATTCCAAGCTCATCCAATCACTTGCTCGAGGGGGTCGCTACTTTACCGCCAATCCACGCGTGGCCGCGATGATCCGCTCCTTGGCGACCATCGCGTTCACTAACAAATCGGCTGGCTTCGCATTCGCTGGAGAGACCGTAGAAGAGCTCACCTCACTGAAGGAGATGATCGAGAAGCGAACTGTTCGACCGGTTATCGATAGAGTCTACCTGATGGAGAAAGTTGTCGAGGCCCATCACTGAGTGGAGAACGAGCAACGTTTGGGAAGCATGATCCTTTCTATCACCAACGAGTTCAGCCGATATTGCGCCACTTGCCAAAATAATGCCAAAGGCGAGCGCGTCTCGCTCCGCAATCTACATTTCTCGTTGCAATTCTCGGCCTATGGGTATTTCCCAAACTCATGCCTTCAGAGGATTCACCCCGACGCTTGACACCGAATCAATGGCGACTGATTGGCACAGCATTGGCTCTCATCAGCTTGACGATCATCGTCGCCTTTTGCCTTGGCCTTTTTGCTCTCTTCCGCGAATTCGTCACCACATTCGCCCAGGTCCTTTGGCCACTCGCCGTTTCGGGCGTATTGGCTCTCATGCTTCGCCCGATTGTCCAGATATTCCAAGACCGCCTAAAGCTTAGCCAATCCTGGGCTATAATTATTCTCTACGCTCTGGCGACAGGAGCTATGCTGGCGGCACTAGGCCTCCTCCTTCCGACGCTAGTCGAGCAATCCATACGATTCTTCAACTACTTGCCTACCTTTATCGATAAGATTCGCGAGCTTGCGATAGAAAGCTATCCGGCGATCGTCGCCTTCATCGAAGAGAAACTGGGAGCCGATACCTATGCCCGTATTCAAGAATCGCTATCAAACAGCGTCGAGTCGATCGTCCATTCGTCGGAATCGGCTATCAACAGCATCGGCAAGCTCATCGGCAAAGCCTTAGCCATCAGCACCGGTTTGGCAATAATACCCATCTACTTGTTCTTTATGCTCGAGTCCAATCGGGACCTCAGCAAAGACATTCACGAGCAGCTTTCGTTTCTGAAAGACGACTGGAGGGACGACGCGGTTTTCCTGATCAACGAGTTTGTTGGCAGTATCGTACTATTTTTCCGAGGACAGGTCGCGATTGCTCTGATTATGGGCGTTTTGCTGGCAACCGGATTCACCTTAATCGGGTTGAACTTCGGCATCATTCTCGGACTGGGCATTGGTTTTCTCAACATCATCCCTTACTTGGGCAGTATCATTGGCATTGGAACGGTACTGCCATTGGCCTATTTCCAGAGCGATGGGGGGAGCTTGCAGCTAGTAATCTTCGCTTTAGCCATTTTCACCGCCGTGCAAATGATCGAAGGCTATTTGCTCACCCCTCGGATCATGGGTAAATCCACGGGCCTGCATCCCATGGTAATTATCATCGCCATTTTCTTCTGGGGAACCGCCCTCGATGGCATTCTAGGAATGATCCTGGCTATTCCCTTGACCGCCTTTTTCGTTGTCGCCTGGAGATTGCTTAAACGGAAATACCTCCATCTCTTGAAAGAGCGAGCTGTACAGCAATAGAATTGAGAGGAGCACTAAGCCAAGTCTCCCGCCCTAGATACCCTTGTGCGTATTAAAGGCTCTCATACCATCTTGAATAAGGAATGAGCAAAATGGTGCAGCCTCAGATGCAAGCAGCGCGAGGTGGCGATCGCAGAAGCAGTTGATGCTCTACTCAAGCGGTCGCCGCGAGCAGCGACCCTACAAATTTTGGATCTATTGGACACTCTCTTAACGCTCCAGCTTCAAGATCCGATCGTTGTAGCTATCGCATAAATACAGCGTTCCGTCTTGACGTACCCAAACGCCATGCGGACGTCTCAAAGGGGTGTTATCAGGTCCTCGATCGAAGATCGTTTCTACGAACTTCCGCTTCGGGTCATACCGCTTTATCAAGTGGTTCTCTGCGTCCGCTATGATCACGCTGTCATCCAAATCGATACAAATATGCTTGGGCCCATTGAATCCGGCTAGCAACGCCGGCCCGTCCCCCTTATGGGCTTTACCCGACCCCGCAACCGTGTAGATCTTTCCGTCAGCTCTAACAACGCGCAAGGCATGGCCACGTCGGGAAAGAATATATACATTTCCCTTTGAATCCTCAGCCACTGCTCGCGGATCTAGCAGTGGGCTCTCATTCGCCTGAGCGCCATCGTCAGGGATACCCGTTTTCCCATTCCCGGCAAGCGTGTGAATTCGGTTCGTATTCAAATCTATATAGCGAACACGGCGATTTCGGATGTCGGCAATATAAAGCCGCGAGTCATCCGGGCTGAGGCTTATGGAAATCGGATCCGCCAGCAAAGCGTCTTCAGCTATGACGCCCTCCCCATTGTAGCCTTCCTTACCGGTTCCGCTGACGATCGAAAATTTTCCCGTTTCCTCATCAAGCATGCGAATCAAGTTTGCCCGTGTATCGGAAATGTAGATGCGTCCATCTCGGGTGCGGCACAAGTTATGCATTCCATTAAAAGGAATATCTTCACCTAGTCTCTCCAGACCGTCGGTTTCAGAAAACTTCCAAAGCCGATCGCCCTCGTATTCAGCGATGTACATATCTCCCTCATCATTGAAAGCCACCCCAAACGGATTGAACAAGCCCGATGCGGGACCTACAACCAGGGACAGTCCAGCCGACACCCTCAGGGTGAATAGAAAGACGACCAATAAAACAAGGCACACGAATCGAAAACGCATCATCGCTTAACGATTAGTCCAACTCTGCAAATTGAAAAGCCTAATAATAGGGCTGAGCAAAGAGACTGATCAGATAGTGGGCGTCTATTTAATCAACGCCCCCGATTTTTCCATCTCCTCCCCGGCCTCGATCTTGGCCGCGGGATCGAAATCCGGAGGGTCTAGAGGTGTTGATTCGCTACCGAACCGCGTCTGAATGCCCAGTACACTTGCGGGCACCAGGAAGAACACGAAGCCAATGTATCCGAATGCCCAGCCTCGATGCTTTTCCGTCTTGTTTCCCAACCACTCTGCTGATCTTACCGGGAGATCGTATAAAAGGGGTACGACCGCAAAGACAATTACCCCGAAAACGTTATATAGAAGGTGCACCAAGGCAATCTGCATAGCCACACCTGCCCCAATCCCCGAGACCGCAGTAGCCGCTAATACCGCTGTTATACACGTACCGATATTGGCTCCCAGCGTGAAGGGGTAAACTTGTCGCAATGATAATACCCCTGCCGCAGCCAATGGGATAATCAAACTGGTAGTGGTGGAAGATGACTGCACTAAAACCGTTATGATCGTTCCTGCCAATATGCCAACGATCGGACCGGCGGCGAACGACTTGTCGACGATTTGTTTCGCTGGTCCTCGCATGACGGAACCCAACAACTTGCCCAATCGCGTCACTGACATAAAGATAAAGCCGATGCCCATTGCCGCCATCAGAATACCGCCGAGCGTATCCGACATTCCATGCAAGAGTTGTTCAATCCAATCGGCAGGAGGCTTTGTGAGCTCCCCAATGAAATTAACCCCCTTCATTGACGCGTTGAATTCGCCCACGAGCAACTTGGACAGAGCTCCCCCCATTCGTTCCAGGGGTTGGAAAATCACTTCTATAGGGAGAAAAATGACAATGCTGTAGAGATTGAAGAAGTCGTGCACGGTCGAGGCCCGAAACGCTTTATTGAAAGTCTTTCCGTCTTTCACATCGCCCAAAGCCACGATCGTATTGGTAATCGTAGTCCCCATATTCGCGCCCATAATAATGGGAACCGCTATCGAAACGGGCACGCCTCCGGCAACGAGTCCCACGATGACGGAGGTCACGGTGCTGGAGGATTTAACTAGGGCCGTCGAGAGTGTGCCTAGAATGACTCCGACAACCGGGTTGGTGGCGAAGGCGAAGATTCGTTCCGCCCCTTCGGCTCCTCCTGAGGCCCACTTGAAGCCCGCCCCTATGGTGCTGACACCGACGAGAAGAAGATAGACGAAAGCTACTACTAGAAGCCAGGTCAGGAACGAATGGTCGCCTGGTTGGCCCGGCGTTTCAACCGTAGGTGGTGTAGGACCATGATTGTCGGGCATAGGCTATTCACAACGTAATAGGGCCCTGTTGAGCTCAAGGCAAAACGCCCCTTGCAATGTTACGAAATGGTGAACAGCCTAGCTACCGCCTAATCCATCTGATAGCCTGGAGTGGATTTCGACAAGGCAATCTCCTCCTCAGTCATGTATTCCTCGATATCGGCAAACAGTGGCGTGGACAAATACCGCTCGCCCGTATCGGGCAACATACAAAGAATCACGGTTCCTGGCTCCGCCTTTTCGGCAATACCCATGGCCACCGCGAACGTCGATCCCCCTGAGATGCCGGTGATGATACCTTCTCGCGCCGCCAATTTCTGCGACCAGGCAATTCCTTCTGCTCCGGGAATCGGCACCAGCTCATCGTAGTTGCCCTTGTCGACCGCTTCTTGAAGCACGTAGGGAATAAAATCAGGAGTCCATCCTTGAATCGGATGAGGTTCGAAAGCGGAATGGCTCACGGCCGGGGAATTATTTTCATCGCGTTCTTGAGCAATACCGCTTCCCAGCAACTGGGCGTTAGCGGGCTCGCTCAAAATCACCTTCGTATCCGGACGCTCCTTTCGCAGCACGCGAGTGACACCGGAAACCGTTCCTCCGGTTCCATATCCGGTCACCCAATAGTCTAGGCGCTTGCCTTCGAAATCTGCCAAGATCTCTCTTCCGGTCGTATTCTCGTGCACTAAGGCGTTGGCATCCGTCTCAAATTGGCTGGCTAAAAACCAGCCATTGGCGTCCGCCAGCTCCTTGGCCTTCTGATACATGCCAAAACCTTTTTCCGCCCGTGGCGTCAGCACCAGTTTCGCCCCCAAAAATCGCATCAGCTTCCGGCGCTCGACCGAAAAACTGTCGGCCATGGTGATGACTAGCGGATAGCCTTTAGCGGCGCAAACCATGGCCAAGCCGATTCCCGTATTGCCGCTTGTCGCCTCCACCACGGTTTGCCCTGGCTTGAGGGCGCCGCTTCTTTCCGCTTCCTCGATAATGCTGATTGCTAGCCGGTCCTTGACCGACGCAGCTGGGTTGAAGTATTCAGCCTTCACATACAATTCAACCCAATCGGGCGCTAGGTTATTTATCCGAATGCACGGAGTGTTGCCGATAGTATCGACAACGCTCTGGTACAAGCGGCCTTGGCCTTGGGTTACGCGGGGATATGATGTAGACATAATAGATACAGGTTGATTGTTAGGAGAGAGTTGCTTGACTGAGGAAAATCGGCCGTTTAGGCCTGCTTCCCAATTTACGAGCTCAAATCAGCAACGATTTCCGAAAAGCCGTTATCCTGATTAATTTATCGCGGATGCCAAGAATTTTGAGACCCATGAACAGCTTTAAAAATGCCGGCAAACAGCCGATAACTGCCGAGTCTCTATGAAAATAGTTTTTTTCGCTATCGCCTGCCTGGCCACTGCCACGCCCGCCTTTTCGGAAAATCGGGGTTCGTATACATTCCAGCTCGATAACGACTTGTTCGCCAACACCGACAAGGACTACACCAACGGAGCGCGGCTATCCTACATCACTAGCGATCGAGAAACCTCTGATTTCACCGATATGGAATCGTGGCTAGCTAGCGTTCAGCGACAAACCCCTGATATCATAACGGGATTCTCCTCCCCAGAAGATCCCGTATACAATTATGGCGTATCCCTAACCCAACTTATGTTTACGCCAGACGACTTAAATGCGTTCGCAGCGCCACCTGGAGAGCATCCCTACGTTGGTTGGCTGGCCCTCGGATTCTCGCTCCACGCCAAGGATAGCAACGCTATCAATTCGGTCGAGCTTTCCCTCGGCCTGACCGGAAAAAACGCCTTCGCCGAGACGACCCAGGACTTCGTGCACAGCGTGCGCGATATTCCGAAATTCAATGGCTGGGACAGCCAGATGCCCAGCGAACTAACGGTAAACCTTTTCTTCACCCAAAAGCGCAGGCTTTTTCGCGACGCCCCAACCGACACATTCTTCAGCTCCGACGGCTTCGGCGAATGGGGACTCGCCCTCGGAAATTACAAGACCGCCATCGACTTCGGCTTCATTACACGAGCCGGCTTTAACCTGCCCGCGGACATATCCGACCCTCGACTCGGTCCCACTTCCTATTCTCACAATATTTTCGATGGCAAGCTGGAGCGGACAAGCAATTGGTCAGCCTTCGTGATATTCGGGGCCAAGGCGGGCGCCAGCTTGCACGACATCAGCCTAGACGGTCCTCTACTTCGGAACTTCGAAATGGGTATCGAGAAGCGACCTATTTCGGGTGAGGCCTATTTGGGAGTCGCCCTTCGCTGGCAGAGCTGGGAACTGAGCTATGTCCATACATTCCGTAGCCGCGAATTCGAAGAACAGCCCAACGGCCCGCAATTCGGCTCGCTTTCCCTTCGGCTGCGATTGTAAACGACACTGCCCAAACTCGTCTACCTCACGAGACTTCTACTGGGCAGAGAATCGACCGCTGGCATGGTTCACAAAGAGGCTTGTTGAGCCATAATTGGTTTGATTAACTATGCTGATATAAGATTTTTTCAGCATAAGTTAATTTGACTTTCTAATAACGAAATGTACCCTTATTAGAAGTTTTGATCAGACCTTGTTAAGAGGTCGAAGAACATACTCCCCACTTCCCTCGCCCTGGCGAGTTTTTCGTTAATTTCGGACCGTCTGCAAGCAGCGGATCCTGAGACATGGACCATCAAACTTCGAGCGGCCTATCTAGAGACGGCTGGTGATTCCGACGCCTTCTCGGCCTTGGATATCGACTTTACCTCTGGCGCCGTGTCCGTCGAAGACAAGTGGATACCGGAAGTTGATATACAATATGCGTTCACTAAAAACGTTTTAGCTGAGCTCGTGCTGACGATTCTTAAGAAGCATGACATTTAACTGGAGGGCGTCGGCAAGCTTCGCCAACTCGAGCATTTGCCTCCAACTTTAAGCCGGGTCTACGAATTCGCTAACGACGGGCCGATTGTGCCTTATATTTCCGGCGGACTGAATTTCACATGGATCACCAATAAACGCTTGAGCGTTGTCGGCATTCCGTTGGACCTTGAAGACTACAGTGTTGGGCTGGCCTTGGGAGCGGGTTTCGTTTCCTGAGTACGCGAAAACTGGCTCTTCGACGCTAGTGTCAAATGGATAGACCTCGAGTCGGACGTTCTCGCTGGAGGAGCGAAACCGACTAACGAGCAACTCGATCCGCTCCTTTGAAGTCTGGGCTTCTCCTATCAATTTTGAGGCTCTCTGAGGCTTGTATACATGGGTAAGAACAAGAGGAGGCCTGATTATCCCGGCCACTTCTCCTTTTAAATTCGAAGTTCGAATCGATCTCAGCTCCCTGACGCCGATTTATCTTAGAAGAGGTGAACAGCTTCATTGAGGGAGCGGCATGGTGACATCCGCTTTATCAAAGCGTATCTTGATTTGCTCCTGAAGCTCGAAAAACAAGTCCCAGTAGTCCTTTACCTTGACCCATGGCCTGAAACCGAAATTGATGCTGATATCAGCCATTTCCATTAAACCAGTAGTTGGCGTAGGTTCTTTTAAAATACGCGGTTCATTGTCCAGAATATCCTACAGGATTCCTTTATCCTTTTGATATCGTCGCCATAGCTCACTCCGTCGACCAGGTCCACGCGAAGGGTACCCTTCTCTGTATAATTTTCGATCACATCGCTAGTCGCTACCGCGTTGGGAACAATCTGCGTGCGATTATCCAGTGTAATAAGAGTTGTAGTGAATATGCTAATGTCCTCTGCCAAGCCCTCCGCGCCACCCGCGACAACGTAGTCTCCTGCACGGTAAGGCTTGAAGATAATGATCAGAACGCCAGCAGCGAAATTCGACAAAGCGCCCAGCAAGGCCAGACCTATGGCCAGACCGGCTGCACCGATGATGGCGACGAAGGAAGTCGTCTGAACGCCAACTTTACTCAAAGCGGCAATGATCACGATGGTGACGAGGGCCGCGTGGAGAATCGCCGTTAAAAATCCGACAAGCGACGGTTCGATTTTGCGGTTCTCGAGAACCCGGCGAGTCAGGTTCGCAACCATCCGAGCCAGCCAGTTACCGACGACGAGGATTAGTATCGCGAATAGTATCTGAGGGCCGGAGAGGATGGCCTGCTCTGTCAGATTCTGCCAAATCGCTTCTAAATCAATGAGAGGGGATTGTGATGATACTTTTTCTTCCATAATGTTTAGCGGTTAATTTTCAAAACACGCGAAAGATATCATCCGCCAGAGAAAATAAGCAGATGGTTCCAAGCCCTCCGAAGCTGTCACGGAAAACCTGGAGAGCTTAAGTTTACGCCAATGTAGATGACTGGGCTACACCCAACATGCAGTCCACCAGACCTCTCGCAGAACGTTCTCAAATACAGTGGTGCTTGCAATCAGGCTCAATCGCCAGAAAATCGAGCCGAATTCATATTGAAGTCTCGATAGTGAAACACGCCATTATACTCAGCTGGGCGCTTCGCCCCCTCGCAGGGTTCCTCTTATTGCTAACAACGGTTAGCGGCAGTTATCCAGAACGGCCCATCAAAGTCATCGTTCCAACGGACCCGGGTGGCAGCATTGACACGGTAGCCAGAACCTTGGCTCGCGTCATCGAAGAGAACGGATGGCTTTCAGAAAAGCTGGTTCCGGTCAACCAACCGGGCGCTGGGGGGACTATCGCCACACGCCGCATCAAGGACGCTCCCAATGACGGATACACCATCGGCCTCTGGCATCAGGGGCTTGTGACTTCAAAGGCCATGGGAATCGTCGACTACGATCACACCGCCTTCGAAATCCTCTGCTCTTCAGGCTACTCCGAGGTTGGGATAGGCACAGGACCAAAATCGCAAATCAAGACCTATGACGACCTGCTGCCGGAATCCCGAAGATCGCCCATCAAATTTTCCACCAACATTGGCCTGCCGGTACACGTCGCCCCAATGATTTTCGCTGACGAATCAGGCGTATCCTTTCGTTTCATACAAGCTGGGGGCGGTTCACAACGGCTAGCATCCGTACTGGGAGGGCATACGGAACTAGGCATATTTTCCTCCCTGGATTTCAGCAATTTTAAAGAAGCTGGAATACGGCCCATTGTCTTTTTTACGGAAAAGCGTGTCGACCTCTTTCCCGATACGCCAACCGCCCTCGAGAAAGGCATCGATTTTCAATATCGAACGCAATACCTTTGGATAACGCCAAAAGGTGTTTCCTCCAGGATCTTGGAAACGCTTGAAATAGCCCTGCAAAAGGCTTCTGAGGATCCGGAGACGGCCAGCTACTTCAAAACTCTGGGCATGGTTTCCCGATTTGAGCAAAGCCAGATTATTCAAACCGCCCTGGACCGCATCCGGGATCGAGCTTTGCCAGTAATCGAGCAGATGCGAAACCATAGATAGCGATGCCCATCAATCGGCAGCCTATTGAGCCGAAAACCCGCTACTTCGAAGCGAGCGGCTCGGATTGCCCAAACAATCCCCAACTCCCAGCTCTCATATATCCCGGTGTTTTCGAGGCCAGTTCGGGCCCCATTGCGGACCAATTCGAACGAGCGTTTCGCGACAACGGCTGGACGGGTTGCTGGCGATGGAGCGTACACGACTATCACCACTTTCATAGCAATGCTCACGAGGCGCTGGGCGTATCCAAAGGTTCCGCAAAGCTTCAGCTGGGCGGAGAAGCCGGCGAGGCATTCGACGTTTCGGCTGGAACACTCGTTATTCTGCCAGCCGGGACCGGACACAAAAAGCTGCAGTCTTCATCAGACTTCTTCGTGGTCGGATCCTACCCGAGAGGCCAAAATTACTATGACACCAGCCGGACCAGTTCAAATAACTTCTATCAAGCCATCGCCAATATAGCGAACACTCCGCTGCCTGAAACCGATCCAATTTATGGGCCTGAGGGACCACTGACACGAATCTGGAAGAGTGATCGATCTCAAAAAACAGGGGATTAGGGACGCAAACGCCGGATCTTATGGGCTTCGCTATCACCAATGTAGACATCTCCATTGTCATCGAGGAATATCCCATGAGGGCGGGCAAGCTGGCATAGCAAGGGATCGCCATCAGGCCCGTCGCCCTTCTCTCCGGTTCCGACAATCAATCGCAAAATTCCTGTAGCCGCCTCGATCATGCGTATCGTATGGCTTTCCGTGTCTACCAAATACGCATCTCCGTTTCGCGCGAGGGCGATTCCTTTTGGGCCAGAAAGAGTCGCCTCAACGGCTGGTCCGCCGTTTCCAGTGAACCCTTTTTCACCGGTGCCCGCTCTGTGATGCATCAAACCCGACTGCAAATCGAGTTGGTAAACCTGGTTTCCATTCCGCAAAACCAGCCATAGATTTCCGTCGGCATCGAAATCCAAGGTTCTCGGCCCATTCAAATCGGCCGTAGCGTAGGGTTCCCCGTCGCGGGACAATCCGTTCTTCCCCGTACCTGCGAAGGTGGTGATAATTCCCGTATCCATATCCACCTTGCGGAGCCGATGATTTCCAATATCGGCGATGTACAAGTCGCCATCGGGCCCAAACTGTATGCTGTGGGGGCGGTTCAGCTGAGCTCGATCCGCGGGGCCTCTATCACCGCTGAATCCCGCTTCGCCAGTACCGGCGATCGTCGTGATGCGCCCTACCTGCAAGTCGACCTTACGAATCGCGTGGTTGAGCATGTCGGCAATGTAGAGATTCCCGTCATCGTCGAATCGTATCTCGTGAGGCCGATGCAAGGACGCCTGGAGGGCCGATCCACCATCCCCGCTAAACTTTCCTTCTCCATTCCCTACCACCGTTGTGACGTTTCCCTCGTTGTCGATGCGGCGAACGGTGTGGCCAGTGTATTCGCAAAACCATAACGCTCCGTCGGGACCTCGAATTACCCCAAATGGATTGTCCAGCAAGGCTCGACCTGCGCTCCCGTCAACCGTCCCTTGCTCCCCTGTACCCGCGACCGTTTCAATTGTATAATCTGGCTGAGGGTCGGAAACCGGCGAACAGGCAGCCAGCAATAGGAGGATGATCGGGGAGCCAAGTAGACGTTTCATCTAAAGGACACTGTCTAAAAAGAGGGACCGCTGTCCAGCATCAAGTTACCTATAGCCAATAGGTAAATCTGGGCAGCCGCCCTGGAATCAAGCTCCTACCCGGACACGTAGCCCAGCGAATTCTCTGCCAGCTTAATGCAGTAAGTTTTTTTACGATCCTTTGGTGAATCCTGGCATGATGTAGGCTAATTCGGAATTATCATGTACATGCGCCCAGGCGATCTCTGCCGCGATAACAAGATGGTCGGTTCCAATCAATGGGTGTACTTCGGGATCCATGTAGATATTCCCGTAGTAGGCATCGGTCATTGCGAAATCGCACAGTCCTCGCGTTACGGGATGTTCCGTATCCAGAACCTTAATATAAAGCGTCATATCGGTAAAGTAGGTCGAAAGCTTCTTCGGATCCGTTTCGTAGTTCTTCGAGAACCACTTCCCGCCAACGAGGTCGTGATATTCATCCCACTCCGGCTAGGAAGATAGCGTAAAATGCAGAAACACCATACCCACACCCAAATTGGCCAAATCCATATATTGCTTCCGATTCTTGGCCGAGGTTGGATAATGTTTGATTTGATTGAGAAATAGTATCGCTCCGTACCGCTGGTCGATCTCCGATGCCGGCATTTTTTCCATGCGCTCGGTTAGGACCAAATCCACTTCGATCCCCTTCAGTCCCTCACAAATGATCTCGAATTCCGGAGTGTCAAAACTGTGGCCTCACGCACGACCAATATGGAGAGCGGGTCGCTCGGCGTCCGATGGCAGCCTACGAGAAACCAACTAGCAATCAGGAAAACGGCTAAAAGAGAATTTTTTCGGGTATCGAGTCATCGGAGCGCCGACTGTTGTCGCTTAAAAAAGGCAGTAAGGCGAATTGGATTATTAAAGGCGAAATCAGTTGAATAAACTCAACAATCTATCCAAATATTTCGAATACACGTTCACACTATGAGAACCTATTACCTACCTAGCCCCGAAAATCGAGCATCCCTGATCCCAATTCGGTTGACCATCCTAGCGATACTTTCACTCTGTACGGACTCGGTTCTCGCCGATGTTGGCTCCTGGCGCAATGGTAGCCAAGGGCTATATGCAGGCAGTCAACCCCCCCCCAATTGGGAAGACGAACGAGCGGTTAAGTGGAAAATCGACACGCCTAAATGGGGCAATGCCTCCCCTATTCTAATCGGCAATAAACTGATCTTCACTGAAGAGCCCGCCACACTAGTCTGTGTCGATAGCGAATCGGGAGACTTGCTTTGGCGAGTATCGAATGAATACGAGGATGTCGCTGAACTGACGAGCGAAGAGCGGGCTCGTCTCGAGCAAGCCAAATTGGATCGGGCCCGCATCGAAAAGGAGCTGGAACCAGTCAATCGCCAGCTTTACCGGCTCAACCGGCGCTTCCAGCGGGAGAAGGACAATCAGCAATTAAGGGAGGAAGTGAGAGCTCTGCGGAGCCAGATAGCCGATGCCGAATCGAAAATCGACCCCATTCTTCGGCGCTTCCAAAAACCCAAGACGCATGAGATAAATGGATACGCCTCATACACCCCCTGTTCAGACGGCGAATATATCTACAATTGTAATGGCCTGGGAATTGTCACCAAGCACGATTTGCAAGGAAACCGCATTTGGTCGAAAACCATGGAAAAGCCCGACCACAATTGGGGTGGCTCCTCTTCCCCGCTTTTGGTGAATGGGAAACTAATCATTCGCTTTTCCGACTACACCGCTCTCGATGCTGAAACCGGAGAAGAATTGTGGCGGGTCGCTAATCCGATCAGCTTCGGTCCTCCAGTATCGTTCCAACTGGAAGATCAATGGTTCCTCTACACCACACGGGGTGAACTTATCCGCATTCGGGATGGAAAGAAACTTCCCTCCCAGGATTGGGTCATTCCCCAGAAGAAATTCGCCTTCTTCAACACTAACTTCGTTTCCGGCAATCGTATCTACGCGGTTCATGGAGCCAAAGCCCTACAAGGAGACATGTACTGCATGGAGATTCCACAGACCGTCGAGGAAATTGAAAAGTCTGGCCTTTCGCTGCGATGGCATTCTGAGGTCTCTCAAGAACGCTACTATGCCTCGCCTCTCGAGCACGAAGGGCTGATATATATTTTCTCGATGGGGCAAACCTTCCAAGTTCTGGAGGCCGACTCCGGCGAGCTGGTCTACAGCAAGAAGATTCCGGGGAAAATGGACCGAGCCTTTTCCGGCCTTCTCCTCGTGGATGATCTTATCTTCGCTGGCGAGGAGGGCGGGACGGCTTTCTTTCTGAAACCAGGACGGCAGTATCAAGAAGTTTCCCGATTCAATATCGGCGAATGCCGCAGCGTCCCCATCTTCGACGGCGACGTCGCCTACCTCCGTACCCGGGAACGCCTGTTCGCTTTCAGCGCCAGTCGATAAAGGACGCTATTTGTCCGTTTTTACTGGAAATCGGGTAACTTAGACTGGATTTTGAGCTCAACCGCGCCCGCGAACGTTCCCCAGTAATGTCTGAAGACGAAAAACCTCCAGTTTCACGCTATTTCCTAGCGGCCGTTGTAGCTGCGGTCGCTTCGAGTTTCCCGGTAAGCGCGGCCAAAGCTGAAGTCGAAGTTCCCGAGCCCATAAGCTTCTTTTTGGACCTGAATTGCTACGATTGCCACAACGATGTCGACACCGAGGGCGGTCTCAACCTCGAGAATCTCAGTTTCAATCCCCAAGACGCCGCCTCAATGCGGACTTGGATTCTCATTCACGATCGCGTTCGAGATCAGGAAATGCCCCCGAAAGACAAAAAGCATCTTTGGCCTGAACCCAGCGAGCGGGCCGAGTTTCTTTCTCGCTTCGAAAGCTACCTCCACGAAATCTCGGAGGAGCAGCAAAAAGAGCGGGGACGCGTTCGCTCGCGACGCCTCAACCGGACCGAGTACGAAAACACGCTCCACGATCTTCTAGGAATCGACATTCCCCTGAAAACATTTCTACCTGAGGACCCTGAGAAAGAGGGATTCACCAATATAGCCGATATTCAGCAGATCTCCTATCATCTGTTGCAAAAATATTTGGAAGCGGCGGACGCGGGCCTCGATGAAGCCTTCCAGAGGGCGCTGCAACCCGCTCCGCGAGAAACCCGCTTTTTCGAACCCAAAGACATCGCCGTGGGCAGAGAGAGGCGAGGCAATATTCGCGAGCCTTTTTTGATCGGCGATACTTCCGTTTCCTACCCGACTGGACTTTCCTATCACGGACGTATGCGAGCGACCGAAACTCCCGAGAGCGGATGGTATCGCGTACGGCTTCGGGCTCATGCAGTTAACGCGCCCGAGGGACATGGCGTCTGGACCTCCGTTCGCAGCGGCATCTGCTACGCCATCGCGCCCCTAATGTTCTGGATTGGCAGTTTCGAAGCCCGCGAGGAGCCGGAAGAACATGAATTCGTCGCCTGGATACAGAAGGATCACCTTCTGGAAATCCGACCCATGGACCAAGCGCTCGGCCGCATTCCGGGAAATGCGATTACCGGCGGCACCGCCCCCGATCTCGAGGCCCCAGGAGTTGCCGTTGAATACCTAGAGGTCGAACGCATTCACAAAGGGCCGCCATCCGATAAGTTGAAGCAACGGCTCTTTGGCGATCTCGCCTATCGGGATGGAGAGCTCATCAGCGAGAATCCTCCCAAGGACCTCGACCGACTAATTAACCGATTTGCCGAACAGGCATTCCGCCGCCCGGTGAGATCGGATGAGCTAGAGCCCTATATCAGTTTCGCTATCGCCACCTACGATCAGGACCAATCTTTCCTGGAAGCTGTACAAGCCGGCTACCGATCGGTTCTTTGTTCCCCTCGATTCCTATATTTCACCGAAGAAGTCGGTCCCCTCGATGCCTATGCTGTAGCCGCCCGCCTTAGCTACTTTCTTTGGAGCCGTCCCCCTGACGAAGCCCTCCTCGCCTCCGCCAAAGACGGTTCGCTTCTCAATCCAGCAATTTTGGGCGCTCAGGTCGAACGCATGCTCGACGACCCGCACAGCGACGCATTCGTCAAGAACTTTTCAGCCCAATGGCTCGACCTGAAACATATCGACTTCACCACGCCTGACAGCAATTTGTACCCAGAATTCGACGACACTTGTAAACACGCCATGCTGGGCGAAACACACTTCGTCTTTAGAAAGCTGATCGACGAGAATCTAAGCGCTGCCCAAATTATCGATTCGGATTTCGCCATGCTCAACGAGCGGATCGCCCGCCATTACGGTATCGATGGTGTTAGCGGTACCCATTTTCGACCTGTGAAGCTGAAACCCGAATATCGTCGAGGGGGCGTAATTACACAGGCTAGCGTTCTCAAAGTCACTGCCAATGGAACCACGTCGTCACCTGTGGTCCGCGGTGTATGGATGCTCGAACGTATCCTTGGCGAGCACATATCCCTGCCACCGGACGATGTCCCTGCCGTCGAGCCCGACATCCGCGGAGCGACGTCGATTCGCGAGCAGCTCGACAAGCATCGGGAAATAGATTCCTGCAATGCCTGCCATGTGAAGATCGATCCTCCCGGATTCGCCTTGGAGAGTTACGACGTCATTGGCGGCTGGCGGGAACGCTACCGAGCTCTGAGCGAAAATGGACGGCTCATGGAGGGAGTGGTCGTTGACTCCAGCTCTGAGATGATCAACGGCCGGCCTTTTGACGATATCGATGGCCTCAAGGAGATCCTCTTGAGACAACCTGAGCAAATAGCTCGCAATTTGCTGAAAAAAACGCTCACTTACGCTACCGGAGCCAGTATAGAATTCGCCGATCGCAGGGAAATTGAGGCAATGATCGACTCCCTTCGAGGCGACAATTACGGTTTCCGTTCCATGATACATGCCGCAGCCGCCAGTTCGATTTTCTTAGAAAAGTAAACGAAGTCAAAACCGCCAGTCCCGATTCATGATGAAAAACGTTAACTTCAATTTCTCTAAATCCGTTTCTCGAAGAACCTTTCTGAAAGGGGCCGGAGCCGCCATGGCACTTCCTTGGCTCGAAGCAATGACCCCAGCCTTTGCTTCTAGGCTGGCTGCCCAGCCTCCCAGACGGTTCGTCAGCGTCAGTCTCGCCTTAGGCCTACACGCCCCCAACCTGAATCCCGTCGAGTCAGGCTATAACTACACGCCATCGCTCTACTTGTCTAAGATTGGCGATCTCCTGGGCGACCTCACCATTGTCACCGGCTCTTCGCATCCGGGCGTTTCCGGAGGCCACAACGCCGAGGGCAGCATCTTGTCTGCAGCTCCCTACTCGAAAAACGCGGCGTTCAAGAACACCATTTCACTGGACCAGTATATGGCCAAGCACTTGGGGCACCATACACGCTACCCTTCGATGGTTCTCAACGTTAAAGGCAACAACAGTCCTTCCTATACTGAAACCGGCAGCATGATTCCAGCCGAAGACTCTCCCTCCAAGCTTTTCAACAAACTCTTCGTGGCCGATTCTCCCAAAGAGCAAGCCAAGCAAGTCAAGCGTTTGAAGCAGGGGCAAAGCATCATGGACGTTGTCGCCTCCGATGCCAAGAAATTGCAACGCAGCCTTGGCCCTGGAGACCTAGACAAGATGGACCAGTACTTCACTTCGGTCCGAAATTTCGAGAAGCGACTGAGCGAAACCGAAGAATGGGCCCGCCGGCCAAAGCCTGAGGTAGATGCCGATGTCCCAATGGACATCACGGACAACAACCAATTCATCGCCGCTAAGAAGCTCATGCTTGATATCATGTACATGGCGATCCAGACTGATTCGACTCGCTTCATGACTTTGCACCTCAACGGCAATGGCGGAACGTCTCCAATAAATGGAGTCGACGAATCCTACCACTCTTTGAGCCACCATGGCTTGGATGGAGAAAAGATCGACCAACTGACGCTTGTAGAGTCCGAATTGGTCAAAGCCTGGGGCAGCTTCGTCCGGCGCCTAAAGGAGACCAACGAAGGCGGCGGCAACCTACTGGATCAAACTAATGTTCTCCTAACTTCGAATCTCGGAAATGCTAGCGCCCACGACAACAGCAATATGCCGGTACTGTTCGCAGGTGGCGGATTCAAGCATGGGCAGCACATCGCTTTCGATCAGAAAGACAATTACCCGCTTCCAAAGCTCTACGTTAGCGCCTTACAGCGGCAAGGTCTAGACATCGATAAATTCTCCACCACGACCGGAACGATGGCCGGTCTGGAAATGTCCTGAGGACAGTCCGCTCGGATTACTCAACTTCGGCGCATTGCAATTCGAATTGCAGCATTTCGTTGTAGGCACGATCGGTCATCGGGCAACCAGTTCAACGACCGTGTCTAGTAAGCCAGAAATTCGTTGGGTCGCCGCAAGCAACGACCCAACACCGAAAACGCGATATCGGTTGCATAGGGACATGCAGCCTTAACATCTCAAGAGCATTTGGCATTTATCGGAACCTCTCTTAGAAATTGCATTTTACCCAAGAAAGTGCAAAGGACTTAAATTATACCACTGAACATTCCTGAAGATTTTGAGGATCCGCTCGTTTCTCCAAAACACGAATACGTCGAGCCCTGAAGCCATCGATACAAATGAAACTCTCTTCGCTCCTCACCCTGGCCCTATCGGCCTTTCTATTAGCTTCCTGCAGCCCGCAAAGCCCAAAGCTGAAAGCCCTTATTGTCGATGGCCAGAACAACCATGGCGTCTGGCCCCAGTCGACCTACATGATGAAACGCTACCTTGAGGAAACGGGCTTGTTCACTGTCGATGTCGAGCGTTCCAAATACACTTGGAAGGGAGATGAACTGATCGGCCAATACCCTATCAAAGGCTTGCCGAAAACAGAAGCCTTGCCCGAGCCCAAAGCAGATCCCGATTTCGCGCCAGACTTCGCCAAGTACGACGTCGTCATCTCCAATTTCGGATGGAAAGCAGCTCCGTGGCCCGAGAAAACTCAGTCCGCCTTCGCAGCCTTTGTTCGGGAGGGTGGCGGCTTTGTCGTCATACACGCGGCCAACAATTCTTTTCCCGAGTGGAAAGCCTACAACGAGATGATCGGCATTGGCGGTTGGGGTGGTCGAACGGAAAAAGACGGACCATATCTCTACTTCGACGCCATGCAAAAACTTGTTCGCGATCCCTCCCCTGGAAGCGGTGGTTCCCATGGAGCTCAGACGCCCTTTCTCGTAACCATGCGCGACGCCGATCATCCAATAACCCAAGGACTGCCTGACCAATGGCTGCACAGCAAAGATGAGTTGTACGCTCAATTGAGAGGTCCGGCGGAAAATATCAACGTGCTCGCCACCGCCTACTCCGATCCGGAAAACAAAGGTACAGGGCGCTACGAGCCTATGTTGATGGCTTTGAGCTTCGGCGAGGGTCGGGTTTTTCACACGACACTAGGCCATGCCGATTACTCCTTCGAATGCGTCGGCTTTATTACCACCTTTCTGCGAGGAACCGAGTGGGCCGCTACTGGAAAGGTCACCCAATCGGACGTGCCCAACGACTTCCCGACTGAAAAGGCTGTTAGCCAACGTCCGTTTGATCTTTGATGCCAGACAAAACCGCTAAGCCGATCTCAGTTTAGTCCCCTAAGCGGCATGCGAGCAATTTACGAAAGAGCCGCCTAGCACTCGATTTCCTGCTCGTGGCAGCGGCATTCGTCGTCGATGGTAAAGCTCTTGAGAGGATACCGGAATAGCTTTCCTTCGAAGTTCCGGAAATGGATGGCTTCGTCGTCTATTTTGGTGATATACTGAGGATTGATCGGCACTTTGCCTCCACCACCAGGAGCGTCGATAACGTATTGGGGAACGGCGTAACCTGTTGTGTGCCCCCGCAGTTTCTTCATTATCTCCAGCCCTTTACACACACTGGCCCTCAAGTGGGCGCTACCTGTAATCAAATCGCACTGATAGATATAGTAAGGGCGCACGCGCATTCTAAGCAAACGATGTATCAATGCTTTCATGACATCTACATCATCGTTTATCCCGTTCAGCAAAACGGACTGATTCCCCAGCGGAACACCGGCGAATGCAAGCCTTTCGCACGCGGCTTTCAACTCCGCCGTGCACTCTTTGGGATGGTTCGCGTGAATACTCATCCAAATAGGGCCATGCTTTTTAAATACAGCGCACAGGCTTTTCGTGATTCGCTGCGGCATGAACACCGGAATCCGCGATCCAATGCGAATGAATTCCACATGGGGAATTTTACGCAAACGTCCCAGCAGATAATCCAGTTTGCTATCCGAAAGAAGTAGCGGATCGCCCCCGCTAAGGAGCACGTCGCGAACCTCTGGATGCGATTCAATGTATTCTAGCCCTTGTTCGAACTCGGGGTGGAAATTATAGTCTTGAGCATTGCTGACCAAACGGCTTCGCGTGCAATACCGACAGTAGGCAGCGCAGCGGTCAGTCACCAAAAATAGCACTCGATCCGGGTAGCGATGCACCAGACCCGGAACAGGAGAGTGAGCGTCTTCGCCAACCGGATCGAGCATCTCCTCTCCGGAAACGACCATCTCGCCAGTCCGAGGAATCACCTGCTTGCGGATGGGACAATCCGGATCGCCGCGATCTATCAAATTGAAGAAGTAGGGAGTGATCGCCATGGCTAGTTTTTTATTGGCGTGCTGACATCCTTTCCGCTCGTCCTCGGTCAGCTCGATCAACGACTCGAGTTGCTCAAGAGAGGTGATGCGATTCCTCAGTTGCCAGGTCCAACTCCTCCAATCCGATTTCGGAACGTCGCCCCAGATCCCTTGGCCTTCATACCATGTAGTTCGATCTTCTGTATACGGCATAGTCTTGCGCAGCCTTTCTGACAATTGAAAGACGAGTCATAGCTCGTTTTTCCTGCATGCCAATGCATTTGTCCAGGCGTTCAATGTTTGAATTATTCGATAACCCACAAAAAGAGATTGGCGCGCTTCCGTAAACTACGTTTTCTCGAAAATCGAGATGAGCGATTCACGGACAGGAGTTTTGGCGTTAGAAGATGGAACCGTATTCAGGGGCTGCCCTTTCGGGGGCAAAAACACGGTTGTTGGAGAAGCCGTATTCAATACGAGCATGACCGGATACCAAGAAATCCTGACAGACCCGTCCTACTTTGGTCAAATTGTGACCATGACCGCCCCCATGATCGGGAACTACGGAGTGAACATGGAAGACACCGAGGCCGAGTCACCCATGGTTCGCGGATTCATCGTTCGCGAGCTGAGCCCCATTGTCAGCAATTGGCGCAGCAATGAAT
>Ga0181579_10000832_pt1 | contig 25524 bp, 23 predicted proteins | sample 071ome_24_FD_132996 | JGI IMG/M metagenome (GOLD analysis project Ga0181579, IMG submission 132996) | Coastal salt marsh microbial communities from the Groves Creek Marsh, Skidaway Island, Georgia - 071402CT metaG (megahit assembly) | ecosystem: Environmental > Aquatic > Marine > Intertidal... | reverse complement strand
GCGGCTCTGGTACAGCGGTCCGATGTTCCGGTACGAACGGCCTCAAAAAGGCCGTACAAGACAATTTCATCAACTGGGCGCGGAATTGTTCGGGGCTCCGGGCCCGGATGTGGACGCGGAGTTGATCCGAATGGGCGAGCGTATCTGGTCGGAACTTGGCCTTGAGGGGATCAGGTTGGAGCTGAACTCCCTGGGCACCGCTCCCGAGCGGGCCGCGTATCGGGAGCAGCTGGTTGCTTTCCTGTCCCGGCACGCTGACGCGCTGGACGAGCCAACCCGCGAGCGCCTGGAAAGAAACCCCCTGAGGGTGCTCGACAGTAAAGACCCTGATGTGCAGTCGCTGCTCGATGAGGCGCCAAAGCTGATGAGTGTCCTCGGAGATGACTCAAGAAGGCATTTCGACGGCGTGTGCGAGTTGCTGACCGGCCTGGGCGTGGCGTTCGTCATCAACCACAAGCTCGTTCGTGGCCTCGACTACTACTGTCATACCGTGTTCGAGTGGATCACTGAAGATCTCGGGGCTCAGGGTACGATTTGTGCGGGAGGGCGATACGATGGCCTGATTGAGCAACAGGGTGGTAAGCCGTGGCCAGGAATCGGGTTTGCCATGGGCGAAGAGCGACTGGTGGAGTTGCTTCGACTGAAGGATAATGTTGGCCCCGTGCACCCCCACGCTTACGTCGTCATGTTGGGCTCCGGCAGTAAGCTGGCGGGCCTGCAAATGGCAGAGCGTCTGAGGGACAAGCTCCCCGGTCTGCGCGTGCTGAGCCATGCCGGGGGCGGAAACTTCCGTGCCCAATTCAAGCGGGCCGATAAAAGCGGAGCCGCCCTGGCCCTGGTGATCGGGGAAAATGAGCTGGAGAATGGCACCGTGGTGGTCAAGCGTTTGCGCCAGGACCTACCGCAGGAGACGGTTTCACTGACGGCCCTGGTTGACTGGTTGCGAGACTGGATGACGGACGGACCATGAACAGAATCCCGCCTGGGACAGGGCGGGAACATCAACGAAAAGAGAGCAAAGATGGTAGAGATTTACGATTCACACGAGCAGTCGGAACGCGTCAAAAATTGGTTGCGTGAAAACGGCGGCGCCATGGCCATGGGGTTGATCCTGGCCTTTGGCGGCCTGTACGGCTTCAAGCAGTGGCAGCTGTGGTCCCAGTCCAAGGAGCAGAAGGCGTCCGCCGAGTATCACGTGATGGTTGATCTGCTGGGTGCGGGGAACCTCGATGGCGCGGTGGCCAATTACGAGACATTGAAAGCGGATCATTCCAAATCCGCCTACACATCGTTGGCAGAGTTGCACATGGCCAGTGCCCGGGTTGAAGCCGGCCAGGCGGAGCTGGCCCTGCCGATGCTCGAGTCCGCCATGATGAACGCGGAGCCCAGTCCGGTCCGGATGATCGCTCGTGAGCGCCTGGCGCGCGTCAAGATGCAATTGGAGGATTACGAGGGCGCTGTAGCCTTGCTCGATGGCGCCCCTGATGTGTCCGGTTTTGAGGCTCAGTTTGCGGAGATTCGCGGTGATATCCGCCGCCGTCAGGGCGACAGTGATGGCGCGGTGGAATACTATCGCCAGGCGCTGGCGCTGCTGGAGGAGGGTGCGGGTGACCGCCTGTTCCTGCAGATGAAGCTGGAAGCGCTTGGTGCGTCGGCAGGAGATGCCTGATGAAATGGCTGCGTCTGCTGACGATTGTTCTCGTCCTTTCTGCCCTCCAGGGCTGCAACTGGATCAAAGGCTGGGGAAAGAGTGACGACCCAGGGGCCCCGGCTGAGTTGATCGAGTTCAATCCGACGCTCGCCACCCGAAAAATCTGGTCCCAGTCCATCGGAAAGGGTATCGGCAAAGCGGAGCCGCAGCTTCGGCCTGTCTACTGGGACGGCAGTGTATATGCAGCTGATTACAAAGGGCGGGTGGTTGCTATTAACGCCGAAACCGGCTCTGTGCGATGGGAGGTTAAAACCGAGCTTCCCCTGTCCGGCGGCCCCGGCATCAATGGCGATAATCTTTTCATTGCCACCGAAAACGGCGAGGTTCACACGCTCAGCACGGCGGATGGAACGCTGCTCTGGACAGCCCAGGTGTCTTCGGAGATCCTGGCCGCGCCGGTGGCCGGTGACGGCGTCGTCGTCATTCGTTGCGTTGACGGGCGGATATTCGGTCTGGATGAGGAAAGCGGGCGCCGCCTCTGGATTTACGACCGGTCGGTACCCCTGTTGACCTTGCGCGGAAACTCCGTGCCGGTGATCTGGGCCGGCGTTGCGTACATCGGATATGACGGTGGCGAGGTTATCGCCCTCGAGATCGAAACCGGCCTCATTATCTGGGAACAGACCGTGGTGACGTCGGAAGGCCGATCGGAGCTCGAACGGCTGTCCGATATCGACGGCGACATGGTATATGTGGCTTCCGACCTGATTGTTTCCAGCTACAAGAACCGCCTGGCTTCGCTGGCGGCGGACTCCGGCCGGTTGCTCTGGTTCAAGGACATCGCCTCCTCGACTGGCGTGGTGGTGGACCGCACCAACCTCGCGGTCAGCGACCAGACGGGACACCTCTGGCTGCTGGATCGCCGCAACGGCAGCACGGTGTGGAAGCAGGATCAGTTGGAAAATCGGCAGCTGACCCGACCCGGGTTTATGGGCAATTTCGTCGTGGTGGGGGATTTCGAAGGTTATCTGCACTGGATCAATATCCTTGACGGTAATATGGCCGCACGTGAAAAAGTGGGCGGCAAGGGATTTGTGACGGGTCCGCTCGTGGTGGGTAACCGCATGTATGCCTTGACCCGCAAAGGCAAACTGGTGGCATATTCCGTGGGCGGGGACCTCTGAGTCAGCCGACACATTGCCTGGCTGGTACCCAACATGCTTCCCGTTATCGCCATTGTCGGCCGTCCCAATGTTGGCAAGTCGACCCTGTTCAACGCCCTGACCCGAACACGGGATGCCCTGGTGGCGGATATGCCCGGGGTAACCCGGGACCGGCAATATGGTATTTGCCAGGTCGGGCCTTCACCGTTTGTTCTGGTCGACACCGGCGGACTTGTATCGGGCGCTGAGGGTATCGACAACCTGACAGCGCAGCAGGCGGCCGTGGCCATCGCGGAATCTTCGCTCGTCATCTTTCTCGTCAGCGCGAGAGACGGGCTCACTACTGAGGATGAAGCTGTCGCAGCCTCGCTGCGCTCGAGTGGCCGTCGCATCCTGCTGGTGGCCAACAAGGTGGACGGGACGGATCCGCACGTTGCGCTGGCAGATTTTTCTTCCCTGGGGTTGGGTCAGGCGCTGGCGATAGCCGCTGTGCACAGGCGCGGGCTGGAGCAACTCATGTCCAGCGTCAACGAAGCGCTGCCCCCCGCTGAGACCGAAGTGCCCGAAGATGACCCCGACCGACGTCGTGTGGCGATCATTGGGCGGCCCAATGTCGGCAAGTCGACACTGGTCAATCGTCTGCTCGGCGAGGAAAGGGTGATGGCTTACGACATGCCAGGCACCACGCGCGATTCCATTCGGCTTGAAATGGAGCGAAAGGGTATTCGCTATGAACTCATCGACACCGCCGGTGTGCGACGGCGGGCAAGGATCGATGACGCGGTGGAGAAGTTCAGCGTGATCAAGGCCCTGCAGGCCATCGAGCGGGCGCATGTCGTGGTGCTCATGCTGGACGCGCGAGAGGGCCTTACCGACCAGGACACGACCCTGTTGGGCCACATTCTGCAGCAGGGCAGGGCGCTGGTGCTGGTACTCAACAAATGGGACGGCATGGACAGCACTCAAAGAGCGCACGTGCTGTCGGAGATGGACCGCAAGTTGCAATATGTCGGGTGGTCCCGCCGCATCAGGCTGTCGGCCCTGCAGGGTTCAGGCATTGGCGAATTGATGAAAGCCATTGACGAGGCCTGGGACAGCGCGATGACGGATATGCCGACCGCGGAGTTGACCCGGGTGCTGCGTGAAGCCGTTGACGCGCACCAGCCAGCCATGAGCAAGGGGCGGGCGATTCGCTTGCGATATGCACATTCCGGCGGCAAATTCCCTCCCCGCGTGGTTGTGCATGGAAATCGTATTAAGCAGATTCAGCCGGCCTACCGGCGTTATCTCGAAAATACTTTCATTCGCCATTTTAAACTCAAGGGCACGCCCCTCTGGATACAGTTCCGCGAGGGTGACAATCCTTTCAAGGATCGCAAGAACACATTGACCGACCGGCAAAAAGCCAAGCGGCGCCGGCTTAAGAAATTCACCGCTCGCAAGAAAAAGCAGTAGCTTGCCCGTCAGATCACCCAGGCTGTGAGGTTCCGCTCGATCTGGTGGGTCAGGGCTATGTCATCCGGTTCCGTCCGGTGGGGCCAACTACCCGTGAGCTGGCCTCTTTGATTGAAGAGGTACTTGTGAAAATTCCACTGCGGCAGCTTTTCGCGGCCATAGGCTTCACGCATCTCGGCAAACAGCGGATCCATCGACCGTCCGGCCATGCTGAGCTTGGCGCTCAAGGGGAAGCGAACGCCAAAACGGCAGAGACACTCGGATTCCATTTGCTCGTCCTCAAGGGGTTCCCGTCCGCCGAAATCATTGCAGGGCAGGCCGATGATGACCAGCCCAAAATGGCGGTAATTTTCCCATAGGCGCTGCAGTTTTCGCATTTGACCGGCGTGGCGTGATTCGCTGGCCGTGTTGACCAGGAGCAAAGGCTGTCCGCGATACCGGTCCAGTGAGAGACGGCGACCGCTGGATAACAGGAATTGATGCTGGAAAACGTACATGTTTTTCGGCGGGAGATGACCACCGCCCGTTGCCTGCCTTGGCTTCTCTACACATTGTAGTCAAGAACCGGCAAGGGGGCCAATCCGGTACAATTAAGCACTTTCAGCAGCCCGTTTCGACCGGGGCTGGTGCAGCGGGCCGCGACCCGAAATGTTCAACGACCAAGGAGAATGCCATGGGGGCAAATTTGATTGATGGCAAAGCCATCGCCGCTACGATCAGGCAAGAGATTCGCAATGAAGTGGATGCGATGCGCGAACATCACGGCAAGGTTCCCGGGCTGGCCACGGTGCTGGTCGGCGCGCGCAAGGACTCGCAGACTTATGTGCGCATGAAGAAACGGGCCTGTGAAGAGGCCGGTATACGTTCCTTCGGTCACGATCTGCCCGCCGACATTAGCCAGGATGAACTTCTCGAAGTGGTACGCGACTTGAACGCCAACCCCGAGGTTGATGGCATCCTGGTACAGCTACCCTTACCTGATCACATCGAGGATGAAGAAATTTTGGGCGCGGTCAGCCTGGAAAAAGATGTCGATGGTTTTCATCCGCTGAATATCGGCCGGCTGTCGATGAAGCGCCGTGATCCGCTGTTCGTGCCCTGCACGCCCAAAGGTTGTATCGAGCTGCTCGATCGAAGCGGCGTTTCGATCGAGGGAAAACGCGCCGTGGTGTTGGGGCGGAGCAACATCGTCGGCTTGCCGGTGGCCATGCTGCTGCTGCACCGAAATGCCACGGTAACGATTTGTCATTCGCGAACACAGGACCTGCCGGAGGTCGTTCGCCAGGCCGATATCCTGATCGCCGCTGTGGGTCGGCCCGAGATGGTTCGTGGAGACTGGGTCAATCCCGGCGCTGTCGTGATTGACGTGGGCGTTAACGCGGTCGATGACCCGGGTTCGGAGCGTGGGTACCGCCTGGTCGGAGATGTCGCGTTTGATGAGGCCAGTGAGGTGGCGGCTGCCATCACGCCCGTGCCGGGCGGCGTCGGCCCCATGACCATTGCCATGCTGTTGCGTAATACCCTCGACGGCGCCCTGCGCCGCATCGGCTGAACAGGGCGGGCGGTACCGGCCTTACCCAAAACGCCTGTGCCTAAGTGTTTGTGCCTAGGTGTCTTTGCCTAGGTGTCGGTGCCTAAGTGTCTGTGCGTAAGCGCCTGTGAGCAGGTTTCTATGAACCTGTGCCCGAGAAGCAGCGGCAGCCTCAGGCTGCCGCTTCGAGTATGGCCGAAACCCCCATACCGCCGGCGGTGCAAACGGAAATAAGGCCTCGCCCCGAACCGGCGTCCGCCAACGCCTGTGCCAGGGTAGCGGTGATTCTCGCACCCGTGGCCGCGAACGGGTGGCCAACAGCCACACTGCCGCCATTGACATTCATCCGATCCGGGGCAATGGGGCCCAGAGCGGCTTCCAGGCCGAGCCGGTCACGGCAGTAGTCCTCGGATTCCCAGGCGGCCAGGGTGCAAAGCACCTGGGCGGCGAAAGCTTCATGAATTTCATAGAAATCGAAGTCCTGCAAACCCAGGCCGGCGCGTTGCAGCATTTCGGCTACGGCCACCGTGGGCGCCATCAGCAGTCCCTCGTCGGCAACAAAATCCACCGAGGCGGTTCTGCCTGCTGTCAGGTAAGCCTGAATGGGAAGGCCCTGTGACTTCGCCCAGTCCTCCGATGCCAGCAACACGGCCGCTGCCCCGTCGGTCAATGGCGTGCTGTTTCCAGCGGTCAGGGTGCCGTTGGGTCCCCGGTCGAAAACGGTTTTCAGAGAGGCCAGTTTCTCCATGGAAGAGTCGGCCCGGACATTGTTATCCCTTGCAAGACCGCCCCAGGAGACCACGAGGTCGTCAAAAAAGCCGCGATCCCAGGCCGCGCTCGCCTTATGGTGACTGGACGCTGCCAGTCTGTCCTGGTCTTCACGCGTTATTGCCCACTCCCGTGCCATGCGCTCGCAATGCTGGCCCATGGACATCATGGTTCGAGGCTCACCGTTGGCCGGTGCCTGCGGCATGATCTCACGGGGGCTGAAGCCTTTTAGCACCTGCATTTTGGCCTTGCCGCTGCGTGCTTGCGCAAGTTTCACCATACGTCGGGAAAACTTGCGCGAAAACACGATCGGGGCGTCCGAGGTGGTATCTGTGCCGGCAGCAATGGCGCAGTCTATCTGACCGGAGGCGATTTTTGCGCCAATGCCGAGCACGGCTTGCAGGCTGGTTCCGCATGCCTGCTGCATGGTAATACCCGGAGTGAGCGGGCTGAGATTGGTGGACAGGAGCGCCTCGCGCGCCAGGTTCCAATCCTTTGAGTGGCTGGTGACCGCGCCGGCGACCACCTCATCGAGCTTGATGTCTTTCAGCCCAAACCGGTCAGAAACGCCCTGGATGGCGGCTGCCAGCATGTCCAGGTTTGTTTTTTCCGCGTAAACGGTATTTGAGCGGCAAAAAGGAATACGGCTGCCACCGATGATCGCCACTTTCCGCAATGATTCAGTCATCCTTCTTCTCCTCGCCGCTGGCTTTTACGGCCTTCTCTCCGGTGGACTCGGTCCGCGTCCTGGCCGTTTTCTTTACCGTCTTCTTGCCTGCCTTTTTGCCTGCCTTTTTGCCTGCCTTTTTGGCCGCATCTTTGCTCTGGGAGGGCTCGCTCGACGGGGCCTCTGCATCAGGGCGGCTGTCGCTGACCGAGCCTGCCACCTCGCGCAGGTAATGCAGCGGCCCGCCCCGGAACGGTGCAAAGCCGGTTCCGAAAATCATTCCGGCATCCAGCGCGTCAGCGTTATCCACGATACCGTCGCCCAGGCAAGCCCGGCATTCCTCAAAGTAGGGTTCCAGGAGCTGTTTGGCGATGGTATCCAGGTTATGGCCTGACGCACGGCTCCGGTCTTTCTGCGCTTTGCCTTTGCTCCAGGTGTAGAAGCCCTGGCCGGATTTCTTACCCAACTTCCCGGCATCAACGTATTCCTGGAGTACCTTGGCAGGTCCGGCGGCCTGGTCGCCGCCCAGTTTCCCAACCACCTGAAGACCGATATCCAAACCCACGACATCAGCCAGCTCAACGGGGCCCATGGGCATCCCAAAGCGGGTCGCCGCCCGGTCGAGGGCCTCTTTGGGTATTCCTTTTTCGAGGTGCATTTTGAAAGCCTGCAGCATGTAGGGCGCCAGTACACGATTGACGAGAAAGCCGGGGCTGCTGCGCACGGGCAGGGGGAAGCGATTGATCTGGTTGCAGAAGGCCGCACCCCGGGCTATCTGTTCCGCGTCGGTTTCAGCGGCATGGACCACCTCCACCAGCGGCATCTTTGCGACCGGGTTGAAGAAGTGCAAACCAATCAACCGTTGGGGCTGTTTCAGCGCAGACGACAGTTCGTCCAGCGGAATGGCCGATGTGTTGGTTGCAAGAATGGCGTCCGTTTTCAGATCGGGTTCCAGCGACTGGTAGAGGCTCTTTTTGGCCTCCGCATTCTCATAGATGGCCTCGATCACCACATCGGCCCGACGCACACCCCGGCCATCGACGTCAGGAATCAACCTCGACAGCGCGCCAGTGACCTGATCAGGTGTCTTCAGGCGCTTTTTGAACAGAGCCTTGGCGCGCTTCAATGCCGGTTCGATATATTTCATCTCCCGGTCCTGCAAGGTAACTTCGAGGCCTTGCACCACGCACCAGGCCGCGATGTCTCCACCCATGACGCCGGCCCCGATCACATGCACCCGCCTCGCCCTGAAGTCGCTGCCTTTGCCATAGGCTTTGAGCTGTTCAGTCAGGCCAAACACCCGGCGCAGATTGCGTGAGGTGTCTCCAACGATGAGTTTGCCCACCCGGACGGCCTCTTCCTCCATCATGCGATGGGGGTCATCCCCGTAGGCTTCCCAGGCGTCGATCAGTTCGAAAGGCGCGGGATAATGTTCAGGATTGGCCTTGGCGGCGGTCTGTTTACGCATTTGAGCGGCGAGGAAGCGGCGCGCCGGTGGCAGATTTTGCAAACTGGCCGCACGGCCCGGCCCCCGGCTTTGACGTGCTTTCAGTACCGCGCGTCTGGCGGCCCAGCGTAGTTCACCATGCGGGCCCACTACCTCATCGATCAGGCCGGCGGCTCGCGCCTGCCGGGCGCGTACCATGCGTGCGGTCAGCATCAGCGGCATGGCCTTCAACGGTCCACACTGGCGAATACTGCGCGCGCTGCCACCGAAGCCCGGGTAGATGCCCAATTTGATTTCCGGAAAACCAAGGCGCGTTCCAGGTACATCCTTTGCGATCCGATAATCGAACGCCAGCGCCAGTTCCAATCCACCGCCCAGGCAGAAGCCCTCGATGGCGACCACGGTGGGAAAATCGAAGTTTTCGATGCGGTTGAACAACTGGTGGGCCTGTCGAATATGGTCGGCCGCCTCTTCAGCATCATTGACATCGCCGAATTCCCTGATATCCGCGCCCATGATGAAAGACCCGGGCTTGCCCGATTGCAGCACCAGACCCTTGGGAGGGGTGGATTCCAAGTGGTCAACGATGTCGCGCAACTCAAGCATCACCTCGTTCGAGAGGCTGTTTTGCCGCTCGTCGGCGCGATCGAGAGTGAGCCAAGCCACCTCGTCCATATCGTGTTCAAGGCGCCAATGCCTCAAATCCTGTTGTGTCATGCTGAACTCCAGTAATTCGTTTTGAGCTGCCTGGTCAGCACCGGGAGATGTATCCGGTGGGTTGGAAACGTTGATTATAGACAAGCCGGCGCCGCGCCACCATCCGCCGGCGTATGTTTCTGAGGACCTGCGGTTTGGGCACACAAAACACTCCGTGAATAACGTGCATCGACGGTGACATTTGCTTGTTTTACAATTACAATTGCGTGTTTGCGCGAGCCGGGCTGACCCGGTGCCGGAATGCCGCCAGGGAACAACCCTGCTGCGCGGCAGGCGAGACGAATCGGAAAACCACGTGGGTGCGGGACATGGCAAAAGAGTTCCCCGAGTGGATTGACCCATGGAAAGCCGCTGAAGGGCGGCGGGTGTTCAGCGGAAGTATTCCGCTGGCGGGCCTGACCCGGCTGCGGCCACTTCTTGCGGATGCCGAGGGTGAGGTCACTTTCAGCGCCCGCTTCTACCTCGATGCCCAGAAACGGGCCACGGTAGACGTGAAAGTGGCCGCCGAGTTGTTGCTGACCTGCCAGGTTTCGCTGGAAGACTACGCGCACCGGGTTGAACGGAATAGCCGGTTGACGATCATCGAGGATGAATTGGACCAACTGGCGCTGCCGGAGGATGAGGAGGCCACCTGCGCCAGTGACGGAAGCCTGAGTCTTGCCGGTCTGGTAGAGGATGAATGCATCCTTGCGCTGCCGCAGGTTCCGCGCAAACCGGGACAGGCACTGGATGGGCCGGGCGATGCCGGGCCGTCCCAGGGCAAACAGGACACATACAAGCCGTTCGCGGACCTGGGCCATATGCTCAAGGCTCGGGGAAGCGGGCAGGAACCAGATAACCATTGAATCAGGAGTAGCCGACATGGCCGTTCAAAAAAGCAGGAAAACACCATCGAGGAGGGGCATGCGCCGTTCCCATGACGCATTGAAGGCGCCTACGCTTTCAATTGACCCAACCACCGGCGAAACCCACCTTCGCCATCACGTCACGCCGGACGGTTACTACAAGGGTCGCAAGGTCATCGACACCCCCGTGGTGGAGTTCGACGACGACGAATAATCAACCCATGCGGTTTCAGCAGATCGTATGCAGGCCGCCGGCAATTGCCGGCGGTTTTGTTTAGCGGCAAAGCAAAGTGGTTAATGAATGTCAGCAGTGAGCGGGACACGGGTCAATCTGGCTTTGGACGCCAACGGCGGGGATCACGGTATCGACGTCACCCTGCCGGCCGCGTTGGAAGCACTGTCCCAGGAGCCTGAGCTGAACATCACCCTGGTTGGGGTCGTGGATGACATCGAGGATCGTGTGGATTTTGCCTCGCATCCACGCCTGAAGTGGGTGGCTGCCGAGAGCGTGCTGGCCGCAGATGCCGGGCCCCTTGCCGCCATCAGAAAAGGCGCCGGCAGCGGCACCGGGCGGGCCATCCAAATGGTCGCCGACAAAGCGGCAGACGCGTGCGTTAGCGCCGGCAACACTGCTGCGCTCGTCGCATTGGGCGTCAAGCGCCTGGGCGTGCTTCCGGGGCTCAGGCGGCCCGCGCTGATGTCCGATATCCCCTGCGAAGGAGGCATGACCAGCGTGCTCGACCTGGGGGCCAACCTCGATGTCGACGCGCGTCAGCTGATGCAATTCGCCATTATGGGCATGGAGGCGAGGACCCTGCAGGGCGGGCCGCCGCCGCGCGTGGGTCTGCTCAATGTGGGACACGAGGAAGGCAAAGGCCACGCCGTGGTGCAGGAGGCCCATGGCCTGCTGCGCGAGTTACCACTGAATTATGTCGGGTTCATCGAAGGACACGACATATACGCGGGTAAGGCGGATGTGGCCGTATGCGACGGCTTCGCGGGAAACCTGCTGCTCAAGTCCAGCGAGGGACTGGCCCGCATGCTGTTCAATGAACTGAAGGAGGTGTTTCGCCACGACTTCAGAAGCCGCTGTGCGGGCCTCCTGGCCAAACCGGCGCTTCGGAGCATGCTGGAACAACTCGATCCCGGCAAGCATAATGGGGCGGCTTTGTTGGGTCTGGGGGGCGTGGTTGTAAAAAGTCATGGCAGTGCAGATGCCACGGCCACGGTGCATGCGATTCGCGAGGCCATGCGAGAGGCGCAACGACAGGTGCCTGACAGAATTAAGGAAGCCATCCAGCGGTATGGCGCGGGAGAGTCCACTTGAAGTATTCGAAAATTATCGGGACGGGCAGTTACCTGCCCGAGAAGATCCTGACCAACGCAGATCTCGAGAAATTCGTCGACACCTCTGACCAGTGGATCCGTGAGAGGACGGGCATCCGCCAACGTCATGTTACCGCCGATGACGAAACCACCGGCGATCTCGCTTACCGGGCCGCACTGCGGGCCATGGAAGCGGCGGAAGTGGAGCCCGGGGATATTGACCTCATCATCCTGGGCACAACGACGCCCGATGTGATTTTTCCCAGCACCGCCTCATTGCTGCAAAACCGCCTGGGATTGCCGCATGTAGGCGCGATGGATGTGAATGCTGCCTGCACGGGCTTCCTGTACGCGCTCAGCATTGCGGACAAGTGGATTCGGGTCGGCGACGCGCGCCGTGCGCTGGTGATCGGTGCTGAATCGATCACGCGCCTGGTCGACTGGGATGACCGGCAAACTTGCGTCCTGTTTGGTGACGGCGCCGGTGCGGTGGTCATCGAGGGCAGTGATGAGCCGGGTATTCTGTCCACCCACATTCATGCTAACGGCGAGCATGCCGGCTTGCTGGGGACGGATGTGGGGGTTTCGGCAGGATTTCGGCAAGAAGAGAAAAATTGCGGAATCAGCATCCAGATGAAGGGCAACGAGGTGTTCAAGGTGGCAGTGAGAACACTCAGCCGCATCGTGGACGAAACACTTGAAGCCAATGGCATGGACCGCTCAGACGTGGATTGGCTCATTCCTCACCAGGCCAACTTGAGAATCATCTCTGCGACCGGCAAGAAACTGGCGCTGCCTGATGAGCGCGTGGTGGTGACTGTTGACCGCCATGGAAATACGTCGGCCGCCTCCGTGCCGCTCGCGCTTGACGAAGCCGTCAGGGACGGGCGGATTCAGCGCGGTGAGGTGCTGTTGCTGGAGGCTTTTGGTGGTGGGTTCACCTGGGGCTCGGCCCTGGTGCGCTACTGATTGGGAGGCACGAGACAATGAAGGATAAAGTCGCATTGGTCACAGGCGCGAGCCGGGGTATCGGCGCCGCTATTGCCGACGCGCTGGTGCGTCAGGGGGCCCATGTGTTTGGTACCGCCACCACCGAAGAGGGAGCAGGGGAGATAACGCGGCGGCTGGGCGACCTGGATGGGCGCTCAAGCGGCCTTGCGCTGAATGTCAATGACGCCGACGCCGTGAATGCGGTTATCGGCGAGATCGGCTCAGCAGCCGGGGCTCCGGTCATCCTGGTCAACAACGCAGGCATTACTCGCGACCAACTTCTGATGCGGATGAAAGAGGACGATTGGGAAGCCGTGATGGACACCAACCTTCGGTCGGTGTTTCGCCTCAGTAAAGCCTGCCTGCGCGGCATGATGAAAGCCAGGTTCGGGAGAATCATCAACATTGCCTCCGTGGTTGGCGCAACGGGTAACCCGGGCCAGACGAACTATTCTGCAGCCAAAGCGGGCATGATGGGCTTCAGCCGCTCCCTCGCGCGGGAGGTAGGTACCCGCGGCATTACCGTCAACGTGATTGCCCCTGGCTTTATCGATACAGATATGACCCGGGCACTGGACGATGCCCAGCGCGACGCGCTGATGCGGGATATTCCCCTGCAGCGGTTGGGCGACGGCGAGGACATTGCCGCGGCAGCCGTATTCCTGGCCGGCGAAGGGGCGGGTTACATCACCGGCCAGACCCTGCACGTCAATGGCGGGATGTTCATGAATTGAGTTGAATTTTGCCAGCCTGGGCCAGGGCCGGCAGGATTTGAGTTGAAAGGCCGCCGCAGAACATACTGCGGCGAATAGTCACGGACTGGAAGCGCGGCGCGAGTTTCTCTAAAATTGCGCCACTCAGTCCCCTGTAGAGGAAATAAATTAGATGAGCAGCATTGAAGATCGCGTCCAGAAGATCGTAGTCGAACAACTGGGTGTCAAGGAAGACGAGGTTACTCCCAGCGCGTCGTTCGTGGACGACCTTGGCGCTGATTCACTGGATACCGTGGAACTGGTGATGGCGCTCGAAGAAGAGTTCGAGTGTGAGATCCCGGATGAAGATGCCGAAAAGATCACCAGTGTGCAGCAGGCGATTGATTACATTAATGCCAACGCGGGATAAACCCGCGCTCAATGGTGAACTGCAGCGGCCGGCCTTATGTCGGCCGTTGTGCATTTGCAGCCGTAAAAGTTCAATTAGGAGCTACTGCACATGAATGGTCGTCGAGTGGTGGTAACAGGCCTGGGAATGGTTTCACCCATGGGGCTCGATGTCGAGAGTTCCTGGAACGCGGTATGTAACGGACAAAGTGGTATCGGACCCATCACGGAATTTGATGCCGATCCGCTGAGCACTCGAATAGCCGGCGAAATACACGATTTTGATATCGCGCAATACATGTCGGCCAGGGATGCGCGGCGCACGGATCGGTTCATTCATTATGGGGTGGCGGCTTCGGTACAGGCTTTACGCGACGCGGGCATAGAAGATGACCTGGGAGAACGGGTCGCGGACCGCGTTGGATTCTCGATTGGCGCCGGTATCGGCGGCATCGCCAATATCGAGAAGAACACGGAGGTCTACCTGGCCAGTGGTCCGCGTAAGGTCAATCCATTTTTCATCCCGGGTTCCATCGTCAACATGGTGGGCGGATATCTGTCCATTCGCTATGCCTGTCGCGGACCCAACATCTCCATAGTGACCGCCTGCACATCGGCGACCCATAACATCGGGATGGCCGGGCGCATGATTGAATACGGCGATGCCGACGTGATGGTCGCTGGCGGCGCCGAGTACGCAACGACAGGGCCTGGCATGGCGGGATTTTGCTCATCCAGGGCCTTGTCGTCACGCAACGACGACCCGAAGGGCGCCAGCCGACCCTGGGATCGCGATCGTGATGGCTTTGTCCTGTCTAACGGCGCGGGTGTGGTGGTGCTCGAGGAGTTGGAGCATGCCCGCCGTCGGGGGGCCACGATCCACGCGGAGTTGATGGGTTTTGGCATGAGTGCCGACGCACATCACATGACCGCGCCGCCCGAGGATGGAGCGGGCGCCGCGCTGTGCATGGCAAACGCCCTGCGCGATGCCGGTCTTACCGGAGCGGAGGTGGATTATATCAACGCGCACGGCACTTCCACGCCATTGGGCGACCGGGCCGAGTCGGACGCGGTGAAAACCACGTTTGGCCAGCACGCCCACGCATTGGCGGTGAGTTCCACCAAATCCATGACGGGCCATTGCCTGGGAGCGGCCGGTGGTGTCGAAGCCATTTTCAGTATTCTGGCCATTCGGGATCACGTGCTGCCGCCTACCATCAATCTTGAAAATCCAGATGAAGGCTGCGACCTGGACTACGTGCCCAACGAGGCCAGGCAGCAGCGGGTCGACATCGCGATGACCAATTCATTTGGTTTTGGCGGCACCAATGGCACCTTGATTTTCGGCCGACTGGACAATTGATCCTTCACCGGTTAACACTACCCGGAAGCATTTTCGAAAGGGTTGATGGTATTGGTGGATGACGCTGGAAAATCGCTGATCGGCTGTCTCGTCAACGGTGAACTTAGTCCCTTCGTGGGGGCGGACGACCGCGCGCTGGCGTTTGGAGACGGCCTCTGGGAACGGGTTGCGGTGGTCAACGGCACCCCCTGGTGGTGGCAGGACCACATGAACCGATTGCGGCGAGGCTGCGATTTGCTGGGCCTCACGCCCCCGTCACAGTCTGTTCTGCTTCGAGAAATTCAAACAGTCACCGCGGGCCGGAGGCGGGCGATTGTCAAACTCATACTGAGTCGAGGCGCGGGTAGCGTCGCTTACTTACCCGGCTCCGATCAGGAGCAAACCCGCGTGATCACCGCCTACCCCTGGCCCGAAGAGCGCGTACGAGAAGCGCAGCTGGGCGTCGCCGCCCGGGTTTGTAAAACACGCATCGCGGTGCAGCCACTGCTGGGTGGTATCAATCATCTCAACCGCCTGGAGATGGTGCTTGCGGCGCGGGAAATGGCGGGTTACGAGGAGCGGGAAGGGTTGTTGCTGGATACGAACAACCATTTGATCAGCGCGATCGATTCCAACCTTGTACTGGTTTTTGGTGACCAGATGCTGACGCCCCGAATGGACCGAAGTGGTGTGCGAGGCATACTCCGCGGCCGAATCATTCGGGAGTTCAAAGCGAGGACCGAGTTGCGCAGGGTTACCGTCGACATGATCGCGGAGGCCAGCGAGGTGTTTTTGTGTGACGTGGTTCGGGGTATCGTGCCCGTTCTTTCGGTTGATGGGCTGGAGCTCAGCCCCGGTCCGGTTACGGCTGAAATGCAAACCTGGCTGGAGGAGTCCCGGAACCGGCCATGAAGCGCTGGCGGGTAATCTCTCTGCTGCTGTTGCTTGCGCTGGTCATGGTTGGGCTCGCGATCGGGCAGCAGTACCGGCATTTCCTGGAATCACCCCTGGACATCCCCGCGGATTACGTACTGGAGGTGCCCCGGGGCGCATCCATGCTGGCCGTTCTTTCAAGCCTGGAGGCTGCCGGGATCACGCGCAGTCATTGGCATTGGCGCCTCTATAACCGGCTCAACCCGGCGGTCATTCAGGCGGGCGAGTATCAGCTGGAGCCGGGTATGCGTCCATCTGAACTGGTCGACATGCTGGCCTCGGGGCGGGTCATTTCCCATGCTTTTACCATTGTCGAGGGTTGGACCTTCAACCGGCTTAAACAGGCGCTGGCAGAGAATGAGATCCTGGAACGCCGGCTTTCCTCCTTGGGCTCGGACGAGAAACTGATGGTTTCGCTGGGGCAGGGCGGCATGCGGCCCGAAGGCTGGTTTCTGCCGGAGACTTATTATTTCGTCAGGGGCGACAGCGATCTGGATATCCTCCAGCGCGCCCACGAGGCCATGCAAGAGGCGCTGGTATCCGCCTGGGAGGCACGCTCTGACGTACCGCTTGCCAGCCCTTACGAGCTGTTGATTCTTGCGTCCATCGTGGAAAAGGAAACCGCCGTGCCGCAAGAACGCTCAAAAATAGCCGGCGTATTTGTTCGTCGCCTGCTTCAGGGCTGGCGGCTGGAAACCGACCCGACCGTTATCTACGGGCTGGGGGATTCTTATGACGGTGATATCAAAAAGCGCGATCTGCGCACGGATACACCGTACAACACGTACACGCGGCATGGGCTTCCGCCTACCCCCATCGCGCTGCCGGGAAAAGACGCGCTACAGGCAACGGCACGTCCGGCGGCAGGAAGCGCCATGTTTTTCGTGGCCGATGGAAGCGGAGGGCACGCGTTTTCAGAGACGCTGGATGAACACAACGCCGCGGTGCGCAAAATGTTGGGGAAGAATTGATGGAACCCATGTTTATCACGCTGGAGGGCGGGGAAGGCGCGGGAAAAAGCAGCCAGATGGATCGTATGGCGCAATGGCTGGAGCGGCACGGACACCGCGTTGTGACGACGCGCGAACCGGGTGGCACGCCACTGGCAGAGCTGATACGCGATGTGGTGCTGCACGGCGAGCATCCTGAAATGGGCCCCATGACCGAACTGCTGCTGATTTTCGCTGCGCGCGCGCAGCACGTGCACGAACTGATCCGACCATCCTTATCCGCGGGAAAAACGGTTTTGTGTGATCGATTCAGCGATGCGAGTTTCGCCTACCAGGGTGGTGGGCGCCAGCTGCCTGTGCAGGACATCAGCGCTTGCGAGGCGCTGGCGCACAGCGATTTGCAGCCCGATCTGACTTTCCTGCTGGATGTTCCGGTCGGGCTGGGGCTGTCCCGGGCTCGGGGCAGGGGGTCGGATGATCGCTTCGAGTCAGAGTCGTTGGCTTTTCTCGAGCGGGTCAGGCAGACCTACCTGGAAAGGGCGAAGGAACAGCCAGCGCGATTTGAAATCATCGATGCCAGCCAGGATGAAGCGACCGTCTGGGCCCAGATTCAGGCTGTGCTGGAGCGCCGCGCGCGATGACGGGCACCGCGCGCAATATGCCATGGCTGCAGCCGGCATGGGACCGGTTCCGGGGTTTGCTGGATCGTGATCGCCTGGCCCATGCCTTGCTGCTGCACGGTCCGGAGGGCTGCGGCAAGGCCGAGCTGGCAAAGCGGATGGTGCACAGGCTTTTGTGCGGCGAACCTGCCGCGGACGGAGCTTGCGGACAGTGCCTGTCATGCCAGGCCTTGGCCAGCGGCGCGCATCCGGACGCGTTCATGGTGACCTTCACCGTCAACAGGAATTCGGGCAAGCTGAACAAGGAAATAAAGATCGATCAAATTCGTGAATTGATCAATTCGCTGAGCCTGACCACCACCATCAGCGAGCGCAAGGTAGCGCTGATTGCACCGGCGGACTTCATGAACAGAAATGCCGCCAACGCGCTGCTCAAGACGCTGGAGGAACCGCCCGGAAACGCGGTGATTATCCTGCTTGCGCATCAGCCGTCAAGGCTACCCGTGACTATTCGCAGCCGCTGTCAGTCGCTGAATCTTGCCATGCCGGGCGCTGCTGTGGCCGAGGCCTGGCTGGTCGAGAACCAGAACATGGACGCGAAACTCGCCCGTGAGTCGCTTCAGGCAGCCGGTGGCAGCCCCCTTCGGGCGCTGCAAATGAACGAGCAAGGGCTGATAGCCCTGTATCATGATCTGGATGCCGCCCTGGAAGTCATGTTCAGCGGCAAGGATGCCATCGCAGAGGTGCTGAGCCTGGTGGGAGACAACGCGCCGGATGTGACGTGGCGTTGGTTGTCCGAGGCCTGCGCCAGGCGCCTGCATGCTGTTCAGCCCCATGGACAGTTCGCCATGGACATGCTGGAACTGCAGAACAAGGCCGATCGCTCGAGACGTTTATCGCGCAGCTCGGTGCGAGGAGACTTACTTATGCGCGATTGGCTGATAGAATGGTGTCGGGCAGGGGCGTTGGCAAGGCGCTAAGCGTGATTCTGGCCCCTATGGTTATTCAACAGAGCACGTGATCGGGCCCTGACTATGGCACAACAAGGAATACTCTCGCTTTCAATCAAAGACAGGCACGCGCTGTACGGAGCCTACATGTCTTTTGTGCAAGGTGGCGGGCTTTTTGTCCAGAGCACTAAGCGGTTCAAGCTGGGTGACGAGGTGTTTCTGCTTCTCACGCTGATGGAGCTGGAGGAACGTCTGCCCATTCCGGGTAAAGTGGTCTGGATCACTCCCCCGGGCTCCCAGGGGAACAGGCGCCCCGGCATTGGCGTGCAGTTTGCCGATACACCGGACGGGGTGCATGCCAGAACCATCATTGAATCTCACCTCGCCAACCTTCTTTCGAGCGATCGCAAGACGAACACGATGTAATAATTAACTTACAATATGATCGGTATCATATTGAATATAAGGGTTAAATACTACGCTCTATTATCTCCAATACACGGTTCATGTCATCCTGCCCCTGGTAGAAGTGGGGTGAAAGCCTGATCCCGTCGCCACGGGCAATCGCGTAAACATTCTGTTCCCTGAGCCGGCTCAATACGCGCGCCCGCTGACCGGCATTGACCTGGAAATTAACAATGCCAGAACGCCGCGCGGGCTCGCGATCGCTCATCAGCTCGACACGCTTGATCGCGTCCAGCCCGGTCATCAAGTGGCCCGAATGCGCCAGTATCGCGCTTTCGACCGTGTCGGTTCCGGCTTTCAGCAGGACTTCAAGAGAGGCCAGCATGGCCACCTGGCCCAGGCGGTTGGGGGTGCCGGGCTCAAACCGCCTGCCGTCCGTCGCGATGGCCCTGTCTGGCTGTTCGAAGGCCATTCGGTCCTGCAGCATGTGCCATCCCAATTGGGCGGGCTGCAAATGCGCCCTGACCGCCTCCCGGCAGTAAAAAAGCCCCATACCCTCCGGGCCCAACAGCCATTTGTGGGTGCCCGCGCACACAATATCGACCTGCTCCCTCACCACGTCCAGCTTCAGGGCGCCGAGATGTTGGATCGCGTCGACGAAAAAGATAATGCCGGCATCGCGACAGGCGCGCCCGAGTTCGTCCAGGCGCAGGCGGTAACCGTCAATCCAGTTGACAGAACTGATGGCAAGCACCCGGGTTCGATCATCCAGGCTGGACAACAGTTCCATTTCGGGGCGGTCTGCCGCCCTGGCGTTGACGCGCCGAATCTCCACGCCCCGGCCCTGCAGATGCAGCCAGGGCAGGGTGTTGCTCGGGAAATCCTCGTGCAGCGTTACGACGTTGTCGCCCGGGCGCCATTCGAGACCGCCGATCAGCGTATTGATGCCGGAAGTCGTGTTGTGCAGCAATGAAATGTCCCTGGCGGATTCCGCGGAAATCAGCGTCGCGGCGGCTTCCCGCAGGCGATTGGCCATTTTCATCCATTCCGAGTAGACCAGCGGACCCTGCAGGTGGGTCTTGCTTGCGTAGTCCTGAACGGCCGCCATGGTTTCCCGGGGCCACGGCGAAAGCGTGGCGTGATTGACCCATATGGCCTGTGCCTGCGAGGGAAACTGTTCAGCGCGCGCGCCCGCGGTGTCGTTGGTCTTCATGCCGATATAATGCATGGACGCCGATTACGACAGCAAGCAGGTCATGGGTCAAAACTCCGGGCGGGCCATCATTCATGTCGACATGGACGCGTTCTACGCCTCCGTCGAGCAGCGCGATAATCCGGCCATCGCCGGTCAGCCCGTGATGGTGGGTGGACTCAGCGGGCGTGGGGTTGTGGCCGCGGCCAGCTATGAAGCCCGCCGGTTCGGTGTGCGTTCAGCCATGCCGATGGCGCGGGCACGCGCGCTGTGCCCGAACGGCGTATACCTCGCGCCGCGAATGTCCCATTACCGCGAAGTGTCGCGCGCCATTTTCAAGGTGTTTGAAGCATTCACGCCCATGGTTGAAGGGCTGTCTCTGGATGAGGCCTTTCTGGACGTCACCGGCAGCATGCGGCTGTTCGGTGGAGTGCGTGCCATCGGGCGGGACATACAGCAAAAAATCAGCAGGGAAACGGGGTTGGTGGCGTCCATTGGCATGGCGTCCAACAAGTTCCTGGCCAAGCTGGCCTCGGACGCTGAAAAGCCGGCGGGCTTCGTGTGGGTGCCGGCGGAAGGTGTAAGCGCCTTTCTTGATCCCATGCCGGTGGGCCGATTGTGGGGTATTGGAAAAAAGACCGAGCCCCGTCTGCGGCAGCTGGGGGTACTGACCATCGGGCAGCTGCGTACCGCTGAACCCGAGGCTTTGCGAAGCGCGCTGGGCAACCGCACAGAACATTTTCTGGCATTGGCCCGGGGTGAGGATGAGCGCCCGGTTTCACCTGGGCGGGCCGAGAAATCCATCAGCCACGAGATCACATTCGAGCAGGACCTCACTGACCCCCGCGAGATGAAGGCCGAATTGCAGCGGCAGACAGAAGCCGTCATGAAACGTTTGCGCGCGAAAAACCTGGCTGCCCGAACCGTCCATCTCAAAATCCGTGATCACCGTTTTCACAGCGTTACCCGCAGCAGAAGCATCCGTACGGCCAGCAATCGAACCGCAACCGTGTTCAAACTGGCGAACGGGCTGTTGGGTCGGTGGCTGGAAGAACACGCCAATACGCCTGTGCGCCTGCTGGGTGTGGGTGTATCCGGCCTGGAAGCCGCTCAGGGCGCCAGCGCGGGCGTGGACCGCATGGTGGACCAGATCGAGGAGCGCTACGGCGATGGTACGCTGACGCGCGGCCTCGCACTGGAGCGCGGAAAACGCGGCGGGCGTTCCTGATTCGTCCGTGCCCGCGTGGTGTACGGAGTCACTCCGCGGGTTGCCGCAGATCCTTACGCAATATCTTGCCCACGTTGCTTTTCGGAAGGTCGTCGAAAAACGCTATGATCCTGGGTCGCTTATAACCGGTCAGGTTTTCTTTGCAGTAATCTTTCAGCTCCGAATCGGTGAGCGAAGGATCCTTTTTGACGACGCATAGCTTCACTGCCTCGCCCGATTTCTCATCGGGGATGCCGACCGCGGCCACTTCCAGCACCTTGGGATGAAGCGCCACGACATCTTCGATTTCATTGGGATACACGTTGAAACCGGAAACGAGGATCATGTCCTTTTTACGATCAACAATTTTGAAATAACCCTCCGGCGTCATCATGGCCACGTCCCCCGTCCGCAGCCATCCTTCGGGCGTGATCACTTCTGCTGTCGCCTCTGGCCGTTGCCAATAGCCTTTCATGACCTGCGGTCCGCGTACGGCCAGCTCACCCGATTCGCCCTGGGGCAAATGCTCGCCTGCATCGTTGAGGATGCTGCAATCGGTGGAAGGAATAGGCAGCCCGATACAGCCGTTGAAGTCTTCCATGTCAATGGGGTTGATGCACACGGCTGGCGAGGTTTCCGTCAGCCCGTAGGCTTCTACGATCGTGTGCCCGGTCACCTCTTTCCATCGGTCGGCGACTGCCCGCTGGAGCGCCATGCCCCCGGCCAGCGCCAATTTAACGCTCGAGAAGTCCAGTTCGGAGAATCCGGGGGTATTCAGCAGTCCGTTGAACAGGGTGTTTACGCCCGTGATGCCGGTGAACCGATGCCGTGCGAGTTCCTTGACGAAGCCCTCCATGTTGCGCGGATCAGGGATCAAGATGTTGCGCCCGCCCAGGCTCATGAAGGTCAGGCAGTTCGCCGTCAAAGCGAAGATATGGTAGAGCGGCAGTGCCGTGATGATGACCTCGCCGCCGGACTCCAGCGCCTTCAGCCAGGCCCTGGACTGGAGCATGTTGGCCACCATGTTGCGGTGGGTCAACATGGCGCCTTTGGCCACTCCGGTGGTGCCGCCGGTGTATTGCAGAAACGCCAGGTCATCATGCGTAACCGCCGCGGGCTCAAAGTGCAGCCGGGCGCCGCGATCCAGTGCGGATTTGAAGGATTCCGCGTCCGGCAGGTGGTAGGACGGCACCTTTTTCTTGATGTGCCTGACCATGACGTTGACGATCAGCGACTTGGGGAAATCCAGCAGGTCGCCTACACCCGTCACAAAAATGTGCTCGACCGGAATCTCGTCGCGTACCTCGGACAGCGTGCAGGCCACCGTATCGACCACCACCATGGCCCGCGCTCCCGAATCAATCAGCTGGTGCTTGAGTTCACGCGCCGTGTACAGCGGGTTGGTGTTGACCACGGTCAGCCCCGCGCGCAACGCGCCAAACAGGGCGATCGGGTACTGCAACAGATTGGGCAGCATGATGGCAATGCGGTCGCCGTGGCGCAGGCCGCGGTCCTGAAGCGCCGCGGCAAAATTTCGGCTCAGCCGGTCCAGTTCGCCATAGCTGATGGATGTACCCATACAGTGGAACGCTTCCTCATCGCGATATTCTTCGCAGCTGCGTTCGAATACGTCGACAACGGAACGATACTCATCAAGGTTGATTTCAGCAGGGACTCCCTGCGGATAGCTCGATAGCCAGGGCTTGTTGGTCATAGCAATTCTTTATCGAAATTGGGTGTATCTTGCCGCACTTGAGGTTGGATGCTGCAAGGATTCCATCGTATTGAATCATACCGGACGAGTAAAGCCGTCAACGGATACAGCGCAATTCCACCGCGGTTGAGGTTTGCTCGGTACAGAGGCACTGTATATCATCCAACCTGAGCAGCAAGCGGGGCCGTAATCCCATGGGCGAGCAAAACGTCAGGCACAACACGGACGAGGCTACGCGGCAGGCGTTCATGAAATCCCTGCTGGATGAAGTCCAGGCGCTGGAGTTGATGCTTGAAAAAGGCATGATCGAATCCGGTAAGCGAAGGATTGGCGCCGAGCAGGAAATGTTCCTGATCAATCATGGTTACAAGCCCACACTCAAGGCGCTCGATGTGCTTGAGGCCGTTGGCGATGATCGATTCACCCACGAAATCGGCCTGTTCAATCTCGAGGCTAACCTCTCGGTGCAGGAAATGAGCGGTGACGCGCTGCGGTTGATGGAGCGTGAGGCACAGGAGATTTATCGCAAAGCGCGCAACGCGGCCGCGCGCTGCGACGCGGAAATTGCCCTGGTGGGGATTTTACCCACGCTCTCGCGGGAAAACCTGGGTCTTGACGCCATGGTGCCCAGTGTTCGTTATAAGGCGCTCAACGACGCGTTGAGGGGGCTGCGTGGCGACGATTTCCAGTTCACCATCAATGGTATCGACCAGCTGACGGTAAAACATGACAACGTCATGCTCGAAGCCTGTAACACCAGCTTCCAGGTGCACTTTCAGACAGGCCCGGAGGAATTCGCCAATTTATACAACGTGGCGCAGACAATCACGGGGCCGCTGCTGGCCGCGGCTTGCAACTCCCCCATTCTCTGGGGGCGGCGTTTGTGGCATGAAAGTCGGATCGCCGTATTCGAGTACTCCATCGATGCCCGGTCCGAGGTTCACCAGGCGCGCGGTCTCAAGCCACGGGTGCATTTTGGAGACCACTGGATCGAAGAATCGGTTGTAGAGATTTTTAAAGAAGACATTGCTCGCTTCCGTGTCATCCTGACGACCGAGACCGAGGACGACGTCATGGGTATGGTCGAGCGCGGAGAGGCGCCGGCGCTCAATGCCCTGCGTCTGCACAACGGCACGGTCTATCGCTGGAACAGGGCCTGTTACGGCGTGCACAACGGGGTGCCACATCTGAGGATCGAGAATCGGGTGATTCCCTCCGGGCCCACCATTGTGGACGAGGTCGCCAACGCCGCCTTTTTCTTCGGCATGATGGCGGGCATGGTGGAGCAATATGACGATGTGCGGAATCACTTCAAATTTGACGAGGTCAAGGCCAACTTCCTGGCCGCTGCCCGCGATGGTATCCGTGCCCAGATGAACTGGCTGGATGACCAGCACCTGACGGTGAAAGATTTGATCCTGCAGCAATTGCTGCCCATGGCGCGCGAGGGGCTGGAGGCAACCGGCATCGACCGGGATGACATCGACTACTACCTCGGCGTGCTCCGTGACCGTGTCGAGGGCCGCAGGACGGGCGCGCGCTGGGCGTTGGAGTCTTTGCACGAGATGGGTGATCGCGGCACCCTGGATCAGCGCCTGCGCTGCCTGGTGTCCAGCATGGTCAGGCAGCAGACTTCCGGCAAGCCCATTGCAAACTGGGAACTGGCTGATTTCTGCGAAGAGCTGGACTGGCGAGAAAGCTACCAGTACGTATCCCAATTCATGGCCACGGATTTATTCACGGTGCGCCCCGACGACATCGTTGATTTTGCGGCCTCGTTGATGGACTGGCGGCACGTTCGGCACGTGCCCGTTGAAGATGATGAAGGCCGTCTGGTCGGGCTGGTGTCTCATCGCGCCCTGTTGAGGCTGGTGGCGAAAGGCAAGCTCGGCGGCGGGCAGGAGGTTGCGGTCAATGACATCATGACCACGGACCCGGTGACGGTGACCCCGGAAACGGCCACTGTTGAGGCGATCCGTCTGATGCGGGAATCCCAGCTGGCCTGCCTGCCGGTGGTGGAAAACGGCAAGCTGGTCGGACTGGTCACTGAGCATGATCTGATCGTGGTTTCTTCCCATCTCCTGGAGCGTTACCTGGCCAACGAGCCATGAGACCCGGGCTATTGCTGGCCGCTGCCGCGATGCTGCTCGCCCTCACCGGTTGCGAGGATGAAAGGACGCTCGAGCAGCAGATCATCGCGGTCATCAACGAAATGGAAGAAAACGGCGAGGCGGGCCGCCGGGGTGCATTCATGGCGCGGGTGCATGAGTCATTCACCGGTCAGCATGGCAGCATGACACGCGATGAATTCCGACGTTTCATGGTGCTGCAGTGGAATCAGAACAGCAAACTCCATGCCCGCCTTTTCCCCATCTCCGTGACCGAGGATTGGGATCAACAGGCAAGCGCGCGTTTCAAGGTGCTTGTGACTGGCGGCCGTGGGCTGCTGCCGGATCGCGGCCAGGTGTTTGCAGTATTCACCATTTGGCAGTTGGATGGCGGAGACTGGCTGCTGCTTCGAGCTGACTGGACCCCGGTTGATTTCGAAGAG
>Ga0181579_10000823_pt1 | contig 25732 bp, 23 predicted proteins | sample 071ome_24_FD_132996 | JGI IMG/M metagenome (GOLD analysis project Ga0181579, IMG submission 132996) | Coastal salt marsh microbial communities from the Groves Creek Marsh, Skidaway Island, Georgia - 071402CT metaG (megahit assembly) | ecosystem: Environmental > Aquatic > Marine > Intertidal... | reverse complement strand
TGATTATTTTCGTTACCCTTTGGGCTTGGCGCCGCCGCCACGTAATGGTGAACACCCTCGAAACGGATTCATCGACAAAGACGGTATCCTAAGGCAGCATAAACTGATGCCGCGAACCCTTTCCCCCGTGCCGTTGACCGCCATCGTTTGTTTGGCCGAAGTATTCAGCATGACCGGAACCGCCGTGGTGCCGGCGCTGGCGACGGTTTTGAAACAAACTTGGGGTCTGAATAATACCGAAGCGGGCTGGATCCTGGGGACCTATTGGGTGGGCTATGTGATCGCCGTGCCGGTGCTCTCTGGGCTCACCGACCGGGTGGCTCCCCGGATTGTGTACGGGGTATCGCTCGCCATCGGCGTTTTCGGCTGTTTGGGTTTTGCTTATTTTGCGCAAGGTTTATGGACGGCGATCCTATTTCATACGCTGATGGGTGTCGGTCTCGCCGGTACATATATGCCGGGCCTTAAAATTCTCAGCGATCGGTTAATCGGTACGACGCAAAGCCGCGGCACCGCATTTTACACGTCGACCTTTGGCATTGGTCTTTCGCTGTCATTTTACGTTTCGGGTCAGGTCGAAGCCGCCTTCGGGTGGCAAACCGCTTTTATGATCGGTGCCTGCGGGCCGGTTATATCTTTGTTGTTGGTTATTCTGTTTATAGACCGGGACGATCCGAAAAACTTTCAAGCGCCGGACACCCATTTATTGGATTTTCGGCCCGTCTTCCGGTGCCGCCCGGCGATGGGGTATGTCTGGGCGTATTCGGTGCATAATTTCGAGTTGTTCGTCTTTCGCTCGTGGATGGTGGCGTTTTTCACGTTTGCGGTCGCGGCCAGCGCGGGCGGCGGTTTCGGCATGCAGGCGGCGACTTTGGCCGCGATCATCACTCTGTTCGGTCAGCCGGCGAGTATCCTCGGCAACGAAGGCGCCTTACGCTTTGGCCGCCATCGCTGGATCACCGGGGTGATGTTCTTAGCGGCTTGTACCGCCGCCATACTCGGATTCTTGGCTGCGGTGCCGTTTTGGATTCTGTTCGCGGTGTGTTGTTTCTATATGTATTTGATCAATTCCGATTCAGCGGCGATTACGTCGGGTATGGTCGGTGTCGCGCCGGAAGGTTACCGGGGCGCCACCATGGCGATGCATTCGTGTTTAGGGTTCGCCGGTGCCGCCGCCGGGCCGCCGATGTTCGGCGCCGTGCTCGACCTGGCCGGCGGCGAGTCCCAAGTGATGTCGTGGGGTTTGGGATTCTTAAGCGTTGCGGTGTTGTGTTTGCTCGGCCCGTTGGCGTTGTGGTGGTCGCGGCAAAGCCCGAAGACGTAATTTTATTAATTGGCCATTATCGATTGGCTCGCGGATGGGCGCTTTGATACACCGCCGTGAGGCGTCCCGTATCGACGTCCGTATAGCGTTGCGTGGTTGAGAGTGACGCATGCCCCAAAAGTTCCTGGATCGTCCTGAGATCGCCTCCCTCGGCCAGGAGGTGAGTGGCAAAGCTATGGCGCAAGGCATGAGGGGTAGCCGATTCCGGCAGCCCTAAAAGGCTTCGTAGTTGACGCATTTGCCGTTGCACGACCCCGGCATTGAGGCGTTTTCCCCGCACCCCGACGAAGAGCGGATCGTCCGCTTCCAAGGCATGCGGGCAATGGGCGAGATAATCGGCGATGGCATCTTTAACAATACTCAGCACGGGCACGACCCGCTGTTTTTGTCCTTTGCCGGTGATGATCATGGTGTCGCCAGCGGGGATATCGCTGCGGTTCATGTTTAGCGCTTCGCTGATCCGTAACCCGCAGCCATACAACAGCGTCATCAGGGCGGTGTCGCGTTTGGCAACCCAAACTTCATCGATCATGGCTTCCAGTGTGTCGAGTGTTTCGCGGGCTTCTTGTTCGCTCAGTGCTTTCGGGATCGATTTCGGCACCTTCGGTGTTTGTACGTTATCGATGGCCGCGTTGGCGGCTAAATTTTCGCGCGCGAGGTAGCGGAAAAAATTACGCAACGTCGACATGGCTCGCGCCGTCGAGGTGCGGGCGAGTCCGGCTTGGGCACGCTTCGCGAGATAGCTGCGAAAGTCGGCGGCGCGGAAGTTTGCGAGTTCCTGCATGCCCGGCGGATAACCGAGATGCTCGGCGCAAAATTTCAAGAAAGCCGTGATGTCGCGCTGATAGGCATCGATCGTGTGTTCGGACGTGCGCCGTTCGTGTTCGAGCCATTGCCGCCAGGATGCCAGCGCCGCAAGAACGGCGGGTTCGGCGGGAATATTGGGATGATCCGCGCCGCGGCTTTGCGCTGCAGCCGGTGTTAATCCTCGAGCCATCGGTGAATACACCGTTCGGTGACCCGTGCCAGGAACGTGATCAGCTCAACACCTTGGCGGGGGTGAAAGAAACCCGGGCTGCGGGCCCCAAATGCCATCATGCCGTGAGGGACGGTATGTCCGGGCCGTAACCGCATCAAGGCGGCGGAGCGGACCAGGCTTGCGGCACTGCCGAAGACGGCCGCACTCTCGGCAACTTCCTTCAGTAAGACGACGTCACTTTCCGGATCGAGCACCTCGTCGATATCGCCGGGTTGATACGGGCGGATGTTGGCCGACGTCAGCGCTTGCGGCGCGTGATCGCCGGGTTCAAAACCGATGGTGGCGACATCAATATCGAGTAGCAGCGGGATGTCGTCATTGACGATTCGCAAAAAATGCTCGAAATCGTTTGCCGACAGCATGGCCAGGACAGCGCTATGGGTTCGGGTTTGGCTCGACATATTGCCCCGGCTGGTTTCGATAACCTCCTGGGCGGCCAGGCGTAATTCGTTGAGATCTTCTTTTTGCCGGTCCAGCAAAAAGCGCTGCAAATCGATCACCCCGTCGCCGCTCCAGCGGGTCGGCGGCGCCATTTTCGCGATGGTTTGCGCGTTTTCAGACAAAAAATCCGGGTTATGCTGAAGATAATCCAGCACCTGATCGGACGAGAGGTTTTGCGGTGAATAGTCCGTCGTCTCGAGGCTGATCGCTTTTTCTTCTTCTTTTCTCATGTCGGGTCCCCATCGTAACCGTGCCACATAAATTCAGAATTCGCGCCTGCGTGACGATTCGTTAGAGTGTATCTCATGGTATCGTCACAAAACAGTTCAAGCCCATTGCCGGAGCGCCTCGAAGGGGACCGCATCAGTGTCCTCCTGCCGCTCCCGCTCAGTGGCCCTTATGATTACCGGATAGCGGATAACAGCACGTTAACGCCGGGTGAATTTATTCGGGTCCCGCTTGGCCGCCGGGAAGCCATTGGTATCGTTTGGGGTCCAGGCACCGGCGAAGTGCCCGATAGCAAGCTGCGGCCCATCATTGGCCGGTTGCAGGCGCCCTGCGTGCCCGAATCGGTTCTCAAATTCATCGAGTGGGTCGCGCGCTATACGGTCCATCCCCTGGGCGCAGTGCTCAAAATGGTCATGAGTGTGCCCGCTGCCCTGGAACCGCCGAAACCGATTATCGCGTATGCAGTGAATGAAACCGATGTGTCGATACGCCTGACCCCGTCCCGCCGCCGGGTTCTCGAAGCCGTTCAATCGCTACCGCCGTTGCCGGCCCGTGATTTGGCCCGCGAGGCCGGTGTCGGTGTTTCCGTCGTCAAAGGGTTGGCCGAAATGGGGGCGCTCAAGACAGTCGAGATCCAGCCAGCGATCACAGTCGATCTTCCCGATGGGGCCCGGCCCGGCCCGGCATTGTCACCGGCGCAATCCGCTGCAGCGGAAGACTTGATCGCGAAAACCGCGGCGCCGGACTTTTCCGTCACGCTATTAAACGGCGTGCCGGGCTCCGGTAAAACCGAAGTGTACTTCGAAGCCGTCGCCGAAGCGCTTAAACACGGTAAACAGGCATTGGTGTTATTGCCCGAGATCGCGTTATCAGCACAATGGCTCGAGCGGTTTCGTGACCGTTTCGGCGGCGCCCCGGCGGAATGGCACTCCGAGTTAACGCCGGCCACGCGGCGGCAAACATGGCGGGCAATTGCCGAGGGTAAATCCCGTGTTGTCGTCGGTGCGCGTTCGGCGTTGTTTTTACCGTTCCCTGAACTCGGAATCATCGTCATCGATGAAGAGCACGACGGTGCGTTTAAGCAGGATGACGGCGTTACGTATAATGCCCGCGATATGGCCGTGGTACGTGCACAGCTTACGAATATTCCGGTTGTGTTGGCCTCGGCGACACCGTCGTTGGAAACGGTCGTAAACGTTCAGCGCGGCCGTTACGGCGAACACTTGTTAACGGACCGTCATGGAAATGCATCATTACCGGATATGAAACTGATTGATATGCGGGCGGAAAAGTTGCCCAGCACCCGTTGGTTATCCGACCCTTTAATCCAAGCCGTCGAGGCGGCGCATCAACGGGGCGAGCAGTCGCTGTTATTTTTGAACCGGCGCGGTTATGCCCCGCTGACTCTGTGTCGGACCTGCGGGCATCGTTGGCAATGCCCCCGCTGCACGGCGTGGCTGGTCGAACACCGCCAAGGCGAAAGACTGCAATGCCATCATTGCGATTTTTCGGTGAAGCGGCCGAGCCAGTGCCCCGAATGTGAGGCCGAAGACACGATGGCGGCTTGCGGGCCCGGTGTCGAACGTTTGGCCGAAGAAGTGAAGGCGGCGTTTCCGGAAATCCGCTTTGCCTTGGCTTCAAGCGATACATTGCAAGGACCCCGGGCGGCCGCCGAATTGGTCCGGCAAATTGAAGAACGCGAACTCGATCTGATCATCGGCACGCAGGTTATCGCCAAGGGTTATCATTTTCCGATGCTGACCACCGTCGGCGTGATCGATGCGGACTTGGGATTGGCCGGCGGTGATTTGCGCGCCGCCGAACGGACCTATCAATTATTATATCAAGTCGCGGGCCGGGCCGGCCGGGAAGACCGGCCGGGTCAGGTGATTTTGCAAACCTATAATCCGGATCATCCCGTCATGCAGGCGCTTGTTTCCGGATCACGCCGACAGTTCCTCGATACGGAAATCAGTGCCCGCGAAGGCACCGGCATGCCGCCGTTCGGCCGGCTGGTCGCGTTGATCGTCTCGGGCCGTGATGTGCAGGCCGTCGAGCGTGTTGCATTGAATCTGCGCCGGTCGGCGCCGCATGGTGATGGCGTCACGGTGCTCGGCCCCGCACCGGCGGCCTTTGCCTTGTTGCGCGGCCGCCATCGGCGCAGGCTGTTGCTCAAGGCGCGCCGGGATACGAACGTTCAAAAGCTCGTTTATCAGTGGCTTGAGCGGGTTCATGTGCCGCAGAAGGTCCGCGTCCAGGTCGATGTCGATCCCTACAGTTTTCTCTAAGGACCGCCAAAAATTCATGAATCGTTGAAGCTATGTTGTCTTTGAATGACCGGGTTGTGAACAACACGGGGACTGTCACCGTAAACTATTGAGAATCAAAGGCTCTTTTTAGGTTGGTGGGGGTGCTGGGTTCGCTTGATTGCCCTGGAGGGGTGTGTTAGAGAGTCCCCGCTTTTCACGGGGTGCGGGGGCGCTGTCTTCCCGGCCCGCATTCTAATATTTAGGGATCAAGGGCTTTCCCAGGTGTCATCTGAGAACATAGGTACGGCTGACTTGGCAGGCCGGTATGCAACGGCCCTGTTTGAATTGGCAGAAGCCGACAATCAACTCGATGCCGTCGCCAAAGACTTGGCTGATCTTCGCGCCATGATTGACGAAAGCGATGACTTGAAACGGCTGATCCGTTCTCCGGTTATTTCGCGCCAAGACCAAGGCCGTGTCATGTCGGCTTTAATAGAAAAAGCCGGCATGTCCGATTTGGTGCGCCGTTTTGTCGGCCTGGCGGCACAAAACCGCCGTCTGTTCGTGTTGCGCGGCATGATCAATTCTTTTCTGGCGGCACTGGCGGCGCGACGCGGGGAAACAACAGCAGAAGTTGCCAGCGCCCAAGCCCTATCGGATAAACAAAAACAAGATTTGGAAGCCGTCTTGCGTCAAGCTGTCGGTAACCGTGTCACGATTGATGCCCAAGTCGACCCCACCTTGTTGGGCGGCATGGTCGTTAAAGTCGGCTCGCGTATGGTCGACAGTTCATTGAAAACGAAGTTGCAACAACTCAAACTCGCCATGATGGGAGTCGGGTAATGGAAATACGGGCCGCGGAAATCTCCGCCATCCTCAAAGAACAAATCGCAAATTTTGGAACCGAAGCCGAAGTCGCTGAAGTCGGTCAGGTCCTCTCGGTCGGTGACGGTATCGCCCGTGTGCACGGTCTCGATAACGTGCAAGCCGGTGAGATGGTCGAGTTCCCAGGCGCCATTAAAGGCATGGCTTTGAACCTGGAAGCCGATAATGTCGGTGTCGTGATCTTCGGTGACGACCGGAACATCAAAGAAGGCGACATCGTTAAACGGACCGGTACCATCATCGAAGTGCCGGTCGGCAAATCGTTGTTGGGCCGCGTCGTGAACGGCCTCGGTGAGCCGATCGACGGCAAGGGCCCGATCGATGCCACGGAAAGGGGCCGGGTCGACGTGAAGGCGCCGGGCATCATCCCGCGTAAATCCGTGCATGAGCCCGTACAAACCGGCATCAAAGCCATTGATAGTTTGATCCCGGTCGGCCGCGGCCAACGGGAATTGATCATCGGCGACCGGCAAACCGGTAAAACGGCGATTATCATCGATACCATTCTCAATCAAAAAGCGGTCAACGATGCAGCCAAGGATGAATCCGAAAAGCTGTACTGCATTTATGTCGCGGTCGGCCAAAAGCGTTCCACAGTGGCGCAGATCGTAAAAACGCTCGAAGAATATAATGCTTTGGAATACTCCATCATCGTGGCGGCCACGGCGTCAGAACCGGCGCCGCTGCAGTTCCTCGCGCCCTATACGGGTTGCACCATGGGCGAGTATTTCCGCGATAACGGCATGCACGCGGTGATTTTCTATGATGATTTGTCGAAACAAGCCGTCGCGTATCGCCAGATGTCGTTGCTGCTGCGCCGTCCGCCGGGCCGCGAAGCGTTCCCGGGCGACGTGTTCTATCTGCACTCACGCTTGCTCGAACGTGCCGCCAAGATGGGCGACGATCACGGCGCGGGCTCTTTAACGGCCTTGCCGGTGATCGAGACGCAAGCTGGCGACGTGTCGGCTTATATTCCGACCAACGTGATTTCCATTACCGACGGTCAGATCTTCCTCGAAACCGAACTCTTCTATAAAGGCATTCGCCCGGCCGTGAACGTCGGCCTGTCGGTGAGCCGGGTCGGTTCGGCCGCCCAGGTGAAGGCCATGAAAAAGGTTTCCGGCTCGATTAAGTTGGAGCTGGCCCAATACCGGGAAATGGAAGCCTTCGCGCAATTCGCCTCCGATTTGGACGCCTCGACCCGCCAATTGCTGGCGCGCGGCGCACGGTTGACGGAAATCCTCAAGCAGGATCAGTTCAAGCCGTATCCGTTCGAAGAGCAGGTGGTTTCGATTTTCGCCGGCGTAAACGGTTTCCTCGATGATTTGGATATCGGCTCTATCACCAATTACGAGCAGGCGTTGCTCGAAGACATGCGCACCAACGGCAAAGAGATTCTCGATGCCATTCGCTCGGAAAAAGATTTGTCCGATGACACCGAAGCGAAACTGAAAGCGCACGTCGAACAATTCACCTCGAACTTCAGTTAGGCGGACCCTCGATCGATGGCGAACCTGAAAGATCTTCGCACACGGATTTCCAGCGTTAAGTCAACGCAGAAGATCACGTCGGCCATGAAAATGGTCGCCGCGTCGAAGTTGCGGCGCGCGCAGGAACAAGCCGAAGAGGCGCGGCCCTATGTGGACCGCATGGGCCACATGATGAGCTCGATGGTCGGCAGCTTACCGGCCGGTTGGCCGACGCCGAAGCTGATGTCGGGCACCGGCGAGGATAAGGTGCATTTGCTGGTACCGATCACCGCCGACCGCGGTTTGTGCGGTGGTTTTAACGGTTCCATCGTGCGCGCGACCCGGGAAAAAATCGCCGAGTTGCAGCAAAACGGCAAAGAGGTGAAGCTCTTTTGTATCGGCCGCAAGGCGTACGATTTATTGCGCCGCGACCATGCCAGCTTGATCATCGATCATATGACCGGTGTGACCCACAACAATCCGAGTTACGACTCGGCGAGTGAAATCCGCGACCGGCTGGTCGCCTTGCTCGATGACGGCGCGTTCGATGTCTGCACCCTCGTGTTCAACACGTTCAAGTCGGCAATCGCGCAAATCATGACTTATCAGCAACTGATCCCGGTACCCGCACCCGAAGCCGCGGCGGATGATGCCGCCACGGGCCCCGGCGCGATGCACATCATGGAACCAAGCGAAACGGAGCTGATGGAAGCCTTGCTGCCGCACAATATCAGCACCCAAATTTTCCGGGCGTTGCTGGAAAGTTATGCGTCGGAACAAGGTGCGCGCATGACGGCAATGGACAATGCGACCCGCAATGCGGGCGACATGATTGACGGCTTGACGATGACCTATAACCGGACCCGTCAGGCGGTGATCACGAGTGAATTGATTGAAATCATATCCGGCGCGGAAGCGTTGTAAGGGCAAACAGGAGTCCAACGATGGCGACAAATAATATCGGTACAATTTCTCAGGTGATGGGCGCCGTGGTCGACGTGCAGTTTGAAGCGGATCTGCCGGCGATTATGAACGCGGTCCATGTCGACAACCATGGCCAGCGTTTGGTTTTGGAAGTTGCCCAGCACTTAGGCGAAAATATGGTGCGGACCATTGCGATGGACACCACCGAAGGTCTGACTCGCGGCCAGGAAGCAACCGATACCGGCGATCCGATTACGGTGCCGGTCGGACCGGAAACCCTCGGCCGTATCCTTAACGTGATCGGTGAGCCGGTGGACGAGCGTGGCCCTTGTAACACCAAGTTGCGTTATCCGATTCACCGTCCGGCGCCTGAGTTTCTCGATCAATCCACGGAAACCGAAATTCTCACCACCGGTATTAAAGTCGTCGATTTGATCGCGCCGTATTCCAAGGGCGGCAAAGTCGGCCTGTTCGGCGGTGCCGGCGTCGGCAAGACGGTGTTGATCATGGAACTGATCAACAACGTCGCCAAAGGCCACGGCGGTTATTCCGTGTTCGCCGGTGTCGGCGAGCGGACCCGCGAAGGCAACGACCTGTATCATGAAATGATCGAATCGGGCGTGATCTCGCTCGATGGTGACGGCTCCAAGGCGGCCCTCGTCTATGGCCAAATGAATGAGCCCCCGGGTGCCCGTGCCCGTGTCGCGCTGAGCGGCCTGACGTTGGCCGAATACTTCCGCGATGAAGAAGGCCAAGACGTGCTGTTCTTCGTCGATAATATTTTCCGCTTTACCCAGGCCGGTTCGGAAGTGTCCGCGCTGCTGGGACGTATCCCGTCCGCGGTGGGCTATCAGCCGACCCTGGCTACGGATATGGGCCAAATGCAAGAGCGCATCACCTCGACCAACAAAGGATCGATCACCTCGATTCAAGCCATTTATGTGCCGGCCGATGACTTGACCGACCCGGCGCCGGCAACCTCGTTCGCTCACTTGGATGCGACGACGACGCTTAACCGTTCAATCGCCGAGCTCGGCATTTACCCGGCGGTGGATCCGCTCGACTCGACCTCCCGCGTGCTCGACCCGCGCGTCGTCGGCGACGAGCATTACTCGGTCGCCCGGGAAGTGCAGCGAATTCTGCAAGGTTACAAATCCCTGCAGGACATCATCGCCATTCTCGGCATGGACGAGCTGTCGGAAGAAGATAAATTGACGGTCGCCCGGGCGCGGAAGATTCAGCGCTTCCTGAGCCAGCCATTCCACGTCGCCGAAGTGTTCACCGGCACGCCGGGCGTGTTCGTCAGTCTCGAAGATACCATCAAGGGCTTCAAAGGCATTTGCGACGGCGATTACGATCACCTGCCCGAAGCGGCCTTCTACATGGTGGGCACCATCGACGAGGCGATCGAAAAAGCCAAGAAGATGGCCGAAGAAGCCGGCGAGTAAAGGAATACCGTTTGATGGCCGATAAGGTGCAACTCGAAATCGTCACGCCGACAAAGCTTCTCGTTACGGAAGAAGCCGACATGGTCGTCGTGCCTGGTGGTGACGGCGATTTCGGTGTGCTGCCCGGCCACGCGCCGCTACTCTCGTCGGTCCGCCCCGGCGTGATCGACATTCACGAGAACGGCGCGGTGAAAACCCGCTATTTCATTGCCGGCGGGTTTGCCGAAGTCGACCCGGAAAAATGCGTGATCCTCGCCGATGAAGCCATGACGCTGGCCGATATCGACCAAGCGGCCGCCCAATCACGCCTCGAGGCGGCACAGCAGGCCCTTGAAAGCGCCGGTGATGATGACACTGCGCGCAATAACGCGGTGGCCGAAATCGCCCGCGCCGAAGCTATGCTCGCCGCCGCAACCGATACCGCTGCCGCGTAGTTAATCTTTTTGCTTCACCCTGAGCTTGTCGAAGGGGGAGGCGTTTTTAACGATCAGGATCACCTCATCCTTCGGCAGGCTCAGGATGAGGTCCATGGAAAAAGGGCCACCCCAAATGCGGCTTTACTTGATTACGCACCACCAAGCTGTTCCACGCGAGGACGTGAAAGATATGAGCAAACGCCCGTTATCGGACAAAGGGCGCCAGGATGCCAAAAACTTGGCGAAATTTTTAAAAGCCAACGGCGAAAATGTTGATCGCGTGCTGCACGTGGAAACGTCTTGGACACGGGAAAATGCCGAGTTGCTCGCATCCGAGCTCGGTGGCGTGAAGGCCGAGGCGACCGCCTATCCGTTGCAGGCCGACGATGATATCGCGCCGTTCATTGATGAAGTTAAGGGGTGTTCGGACAATGTCGCGTTGACCGGCCCCAGCAATATTTGTTTTAAATCCATTGCGCAGCTTTTGACCGGCCGTCAGGAGCCCTATATCACGGACCTTGCAAACGGCGTATGCGCCTGCCTCGAACGGGGCGATGACGGTTCTTGGTCGATGCAATGGATGAACAGGCCGGAACAGCTCTAAACGGAAACAAGGACGGTTTAAAAAAGTTACGCGCCGTCCTTTTTCTTTTCGTCTTCCGTGTTTTGGATGTACGGCAAGTAGCCTTGATCCGTTTCGAGAATGTGGTGGGTCAGCCACCGTTTGAGAAATTCAAGGAATTCATCGGTATCGAATTCGTCCGGGACGCGGCTATAGAGGGTCGCGCCGAGCTGAACGCGTTTTTCAATCCGCCGGTGCTGATCGATATGTTTTTTCGTATCCGGATAATCGGAATTTAAAAATAATTCCTCCTTGCGGGCGAAGTGTTCCTTCACATACTCGACAAGCATGTTGTACGCGTTGGTGATTTTCTCCGGCGTGAGGCCCGCATGGGTGTCGCGGTGCAAGGCATTAATCAGATTGCATAGGTTGCGATGGTCGTAGTCGATCACGGTATGACCGACGTCGTGTTCTTTCTGCCACTTTAAAAACATCAGTTCTCCCCCATTTGGCTCGCGATCCGGGTCATTTGCGGCTTCTGTTCGCCCGGATGTCCCGTTAAAATGATTTATAATCGCGATTGGGGAATTGATCATGGTCAAAGTGTATCTCGTCCGTCACGGCAAGGCGAAGAAAACCGCTTCCGGCGGCGACTCCGCCCGCCCACTGAATAAAACCGGCCGTGATGAAGTCGCGCGCATGGCGTCCTTTCTGGGGCGCAGTTTCCGGGTTTCCCGGGTCGTGCACAGTGGCCTGCTGCGCGCCACCCAAACCGCGCTCATTCTCGCCGAAACCCTGGGCCCGGGCCAGATGGTCGAGGAAAGCGCCATCCCCATGGGGCCGATGGACGACGTCGAGAAATTCGCCGAGGGCTTGGCGAAGGTGACCGATGACGTCATGGTGGTCGGCCACATGCCGTTCATGGCGCTGCTGGCGTCGTATCTCGTCGCCGGCGATGCGGACGCGGAGGTGTGTTATTTTGAGACCGCTGCCGTCGCCTGCCTCGAAGGGCCCGAGGGCGGCGGACCCGGCGAGTGGGAACTGCAGTGGATGGCCGGTCCCAAACTGTTGGGCATGAAGGGCATCGAGAACGCGGTCAATTAACAAACGCGATCAATGAACAAAGGAACCGAGCATGACTGTCGTCGAACAACTTTCCGATTACAAAGACACTCAAATCAGCATCACGCAAAAGATCGCCGAATTCGCGATTGAAACCCGCGCCGAAGACATCCCGGAAAATCTTTATGACTGCGCCAAGCGCTCGCAGCTCGACACCATTGGTGTGGCGCTCGGCGGTGTCGCCGATGACGACGCCGCAAAAATTCTCGCCGCGCACGCCCAGGAAGTTGCCGGGGCGGACGATGTGCCGAACGGCGCCACCGTCATCGGCCAGGGTTTTAAAACCGCGCTGCCCTACGCCGCGCACATCAACGGCACCGCCGCCGATGTCATCGGGTTTAGTGACGTCGCCTTGGAAACCTATAACCATCCGTCGCCGTCGATCTGCCCGCCGCTCTGGGCGCTTGGCGAGAAAATGGGTTTTAACGGCAAGGATATTCTCACCGCGCATATCATCGGCCTCGAGATTGCCGAAAAAATCGGTCGCGCTTTTCTGCCGAAGTTCCATCAAAAAGGCTGGGAGCCGCGCGGGGTGACCAACACCTTTGCCGCCGCCGCCGCCTGTGCCCGCTTGCTCGGCTTGGATGTCAAAACGACGGCCAACGCGCTCGGCATTTGCGGCGCAGAAGCATCCGGCATGCGCGCGGTCAAGGGCACCATGAGTAAGGCCTACATCAACGGCATGTCGGCGCGTAACGGATTGGAGGCCGCCCTGTTGGCGTCGAAAGGCTACACCGGCCCGGAAAACGTGTTCGAAGCGAAAGACGGCGTCATGCAAACCTTCGGCGAGGGCGCGGATGGCCATAAGATTTGGCAGGCGCTCGCCAACCCATGGGAGTATCTCGATCCGGGCATTACCTACAAACGCTTTCCGGTCTGCACCTGCACCCACACCGCCATCGAAGCCACCATCAAGTTGCGCGACGAGCACAACGTGAAGCCCGGCGATATCGAAAGCGTCCTGTGTTCGACCACGCCGGGGGCCTACAGCTGGCTGCCGTTCAACGATCCGCAGCATAAATTCCAGGGCAAGTACTCGATGCCGTTTACGGTGGCGCTCGCTATCCTCGAGGGCAACGTGGTGCTGAAGGACGTCACGAACGCGAAAGTCCGCGACAAAAACGTCCGCGCGTTGATGAAAAAGATTACCATGGACGTGCTGGAGGAATACGAAAAGGCCGGCCACACGCCGGCGCACGCGCCCTATGGCTGCCGCGTCGAAATGAAACTCAAGGATGGGCGCACGGTCGCACATCAGCAGGACAACCCGTCCTGGGCGACCGAACCGCCGGACTGGGACGGCCTCGCGCATAAATTCACCGCCAACGCGTCGATGATCCTGCCCAACGATAAAACCGAACAGGCCGTCGAGCTCTGTCATGTCATCGAGAAACTCGACAACATCTCCCGCCTGATGGACACGGTGCGGGGGTAGTTAATTTTTCACGGGGGCGCGGATGCTCCAACTTGCACCGGATGCGAAAGTCGAGCGGGAGGCGGAGACCCGGGACGCCGACGAGATTTACTGCGCCGCTTGCGGCCACGTGATCACCAACACAAAATGGAAAACGGCCAGAGGTAACGACCATGGAGACGGCGTCGATGGCGGACACGAGCATGTGTTTTTCAACCCGGCCGGGGTGGTATTTCGCGTCATCTGTTTTGCCGAAGCCCCCGGTGTCGGCGGTCACGGCACACCATCGGACGAATTTACCTGGTTCAAAGGCTATCGCTGGCAGGTCGCGCATTGTCTGGGCTGCAACGAGCATCTCGGCTGGCGTTTCGGGAATGCGGGCGATGTGTTCTTCGGTCTGATCAAGCCCAAGCTGACCATGCAAAAGAAAAACGCCTGATCCAATCGCCATCCTTCGACACGCTCAGGATGAAGTTAAGAATAATCCTCATGCTGAGGAGGCTGCAAAGCAGCCGTCTCGAAGCATGTCTAAATCTTGGCACCGTTTTTTTGACGCCACAGCCGCGCGGGCGTAAATTAGGACCCACAGGAGGCATCATGGATACCGCAACAGCCGCACCAAACGAAAACATCACCTACACCCCGATCAAGCCGTTGGTTGGCAGCACGGTCGAGGGCATCGACTTGGCCGCACCCTTAAGCGAAGAAGCGTTCGCCGAGCTGCGCCGCCAGATGTGCGATCGCGGGGTCTTGATCCTCAAAAACCAGGACATGACGCCGGCGGAACAGATCGCGTTCTCGAAACGCTTCGGGGAACTCGAGCATCACGTGCTGCAGGATTTATGCCTGCCCGGCCATCCGGAAATTTTCGTCGTCTCCAATATCATCGAGGACGGCAAGAAGATCGGCGCCTACGACGGCTCGCGCATCTATCACATCGACTGCGCGTATTTGGAGAAACCCTCCATGGGGTCCGTGTTCTATTGCCTGGAGCATCCGGAAGAGGGCGGGCAAACCGTCGCGATCAATCTCGCCGCCGTGTACGAGGCCCTCGACGACGATATGAAAAAATTTCTCGAAGGCCGCACCGTGGTCCGCGATTACGTTTGGCATTACGAGCGCAATCACGCCGATCGCACGCCGCTGACGCCGGAACAGCGTGCCAAGACGCCGCCGATCGAGCATCCGGCGGTGGTCAGCCATCCGGAAACCGGTAAGAACATTCTTTTTATCGACGCCATGTACTGCCGCCGCTTCGGCGACATGAGCGAAGAGGACAGCCGCCCGATCTTCAAGGAGCTGATGGACTTCGCCGATCAGGATCAATTCAAAGTCGTGCACACCTGGACCGTCGGTGACGTGATGATCTGGGACAACCGCGGCTCGGTCCACAAACGCCTGCCGTTCGATCTCGAAGGCACGCGCCGGCGCATGCACCGCACCACTGTTATGGGCGAGCGCCCGGCCTTCAACGGCTGATTTTGCAGTCATCATCCTTCGAGACGCTTCACTCTTCAGGATGAGGAAAAAAAGAAACCTCATGCTGAGGAGGCAGCGAAGCAGTCGTCTCGAAGCATGGCGCGGGCCCGTTTGACCGGGTCTCGTTGCGGGCCTAAAATCCGCGGGACCCATCACCACGCGAGGCGAACCCATGCCCGATACCGCTGTTACGTCCAATACCAACATCGAGTTTGAGCCGATCAAGCCGCTCCTCGGCAGCATGGTCAAGAATATTGACCTTACCCAGCCGATCAGCGATGCGGATTTCGCCCGGCTCAAAAAGGAACTCGCCGAACGCTCGGTGTTGATCTTCAAGGGCCAGGACATGACAACGCAGCAGCAAGTCGACTTTAGTCAAAAATTCGGCCCGCTCGAGCTGCATGTGTTGAGTCAATACTGCCATCCGGAGCAGCCGGAAATTTTCATGGTCTCGAATATTAAGGAAGACGGTAAACACGTCGGTGCTTACGATGGTTCGCAGAATTATCACATCGACGGCGCCTATATGGAAATCCCGAGCCTGGGCTCGGTGTTTTATTGCTTGGAGCATCCCCCCGTCGGCCAAGGCGGCGAGACGGTGGTCCTCAGTATGACGGCCGTTTACGACGCGCTCGATGACGAGAAAAAAGAATTCCTCAAAGGCCGCGAGGCCGTGCACGATTATGTGTGGTTGCATAACACCCGCCACACTCACCGCCCGCCCTTAACCCAGGAACAAATCGATAAGGTTCCGCCGGTGACCCATCCGGTGGTGGTCAGCCATCCGGAAACCGGCAAGCCGACCCTGCATATCGATTGGACGTTTTGCCGCAATTTTGTCGGCATGAGCGACGAAGACAGCCGGCCCATCATCGACGAGCTGATGACCTTCGCCGATCAGGATCAATTCCGCTACGCCCACCCGTGGGAGCCGGGCGATGTCATGATCTGGGATAACCGCAGCTCGGTACACAAACGTTATCCGTTCGACACCGAAAACACCCGGCGCATGATGCATCGTACGACCATCACCGGCGAGCGGCCTGCGTTTCACGGCTAATCGCAACACCATTCATAAAAACACTAATCAGGAAGGATCAATGTAATGCACTGGACACCCCGCCGCGAAAATTTCCGCGCGCTTCTCGAAGGCGACAAATGTATTCACCCGGGCTCGGTATACGACGCCATGTCGGCACGCATGGCTGAGGACATTGGCTTCGAGGTCGGCATGTTTGCCGGATCGACCGCATCGCTCGCCGTCTTGGGCGCGCCCGATCTCATCGTGCTGACGCTTACCGAATTCGCGGGCCAAGCTTATCGCATCAACCGGGCGGGTAATTTGCCGCTGATGGTCGACGCCGATCACGGCTACGGCAACGCGCTCAACGTCAAGCGAACGGTCGAGGAATTGGAAACCGCCGGCGTCGCCGGGCTGACCATCGAAGACACCGATCTGCCGCGCCCTTACGGCACGACGAAGCCGCAATTGATTTCGATTGAAGAAGGCGTCGGCAAGATGAAGGCGGCGCTGGCCGGGCGTCAGGATAAGACGCTCTCAATCGCCGGGCGCACCAGCGCGCCGGGTATCACCGGTATCGAGGACGCTATCGCGCGGGCCAAGGCGTATGAAAAAGCCGGTGTCGATGCGATGTTCTTCGCCGGGGTGAAAACCCGGCCCGAGCTGGAAGCGATTGCGGCGGAAATCAAGATTCCGATTTTCCTCGGCTCGACCCCGCCGGAGATTAACGATACCGAATATCTCGGCGGTCAGAACGTGCGTATCGCGCTGCGCGGTCATGCGCCGATCCACGCCGCCATGAAAGCGGCTTATGACACCTTGAAGACGCTGCGCGAGGGCGCTTTGTCCAGCGACATCGAGAACGTTGCCGGCGGCGATTTGAAGGACATGATGATCCGCGGCAGCGATTATAAGAAATGGATGAAGGACTTCCTGGCGAGCGGTTGATACCGCCGCCGGGCATAAGCGAATAACAGGGAGGAATTGCCATGCATTGAACACCGCGCCGCGAACGGTATCGCGCCCTTCTCGAAGGAGACCGCTGCGTGCATCCGGCCTCCGTGTTTGATGCGATGTCGGCACGCATGGCCGAGGACCTCGGTTTCGAGATGGGTATGTTCTCCGGCTCCGTCGGTTCGCTTTCTGTGCTCGGCGTTCCCGACATTGTGCTGCTCACGTTGAGCGAGTTTGCCGCACAAGCCTACCGTATCAACCGTGCCGGTAATCTGCCTTTGGCGGTCGACGCCGATCACGGTTACGGTAACGCGCTTAACGTACGTCGCACGGTCGAGGAACTGGAGACCGCCGGCGTCGTCGCGCTCAGCATCGAGGATACCGACCTGCCGCGCCCGTACGGCACCAGCAAAAACCGGTTGATCCCCATCAAAGAAGGCATGGATAAAATCCGCGCCGCCCTCGATGCGCGCCAAGACCCGAACCTCGTGATTGCCGCGCGCACCACCGTCGGCATCACCCCGTTCGAAGAGGTCGTCGAGCGCGCCAAGGCGTATGCTACGACCGGCGTCGATGGGCTGTTCTTCGCCGGGATGAAAACCCGCGAGCAGCTCGAGCAGGTTTCCGATGCCGTCGACCTGCCGATCGGCCTCGGTTCGACGCCGCCGGTCCTGAGCGGCGATCTGGATTATCTGAGTTCCAAAAACGTGAAGTCGGCGCTGCAAGGTCACCTGCCGATTCACGCCGCGATGAAAGCCGCCTACGATACGTTGAAGGCCTTGCGCGAGGGCACGCCGCCCGGCGAGATCGAAAACGTTGCCGGTGGTGACTTGAAGGACATGATGATCCGCGGCAAGGATTACAAAGCCTGGCTTAAAGATTTTTTGGCGAGCGGTTGATCCGCATGGGAAAGACAAGCGGATAGTTAATCATGCACTGGACACCCCGCAGGGAAAAATTCCGCGCCGTCTTAGCCGGTGACGCCTGCGTTCACCCAGGTTCCGTATTTGATGCCATGTCGGCCCGTGTTGCCGAAGACCTTGGTTACGAAGTCGGCATGTTTGCCGGTTCCGTTGCTTCAATGGCGATCCTCGGTGCCCCTGATATTGTCGTCATCACCCTCAGCGAGTTTGCCGAACAATGTTTGCGCATCAATCGTGCCGGGAATTTGCCGCTCATCGTCGATGCCGATCATGGTTACGGCAATGCGCTCAACGTGCGCCGCACGGTTGAGGAATTGGAAACCGCTGGGGTTGCCGCGCTCAGTATTGAAGATACCGAGCTGCCGAAACCGTACGGCACCACCAAGGCGCAGTTGATTTCCATCGAAGAAGGCGTCGATAAAATGAAAGCCGCACTCGATGCCCGCGCCGATAAGTCCTTAACCATTATCGGGCGGACCAGCGCACCGAGCTTCACCAATTTGGACGATGCGATTGCGCGCGCCAAAGCCTATGAGCAAGCCGGGGTCGATGCGTTGATGATCATCGGCATTAAACAACGCGATGAGCTTGAGGCCTTGCGGGCCGAAACATCCGTGCCCGTTATTCTGGCGCACAGCGGCGGCGAATTAGCAGACTTGGATTATCTCGCCTCGCAAGGGGTGCGGGTGCGTTTGCAGCCGCACCTTCCGATCCACGCCGCCGTGCAGGCGATGCATGATACTTTGAAAGCCTTACGCGAGGGGACACCGCCCGGCGACATTAAGAACGTCGTGAAAGGTGAACTGAAAGAGAAAATTTTGCGTGGTGGCGATTATAAAAAGTGGCTTAAGGAGTTTTTGGCCAGTGGCTGACGATAAAATTTTTGGCGGTCCTGCGGCGTGGAAACGCGCCGATTACGACTCCAACACCGATTGGATCGTCGAGCTCTCGGATGAAGAAGCCGGAGAAGTCGTTGCCGCCGTTCAAGCCGTGCGGGCAAAAGACCTCGATCCCTACAGCATCACGAAAGACGATTTTCCGCTCCCGGTGTTAAGCGCAAAAATCGAAACAGTGCTCGACGAGCTGGAAGACGGCCGCGGTTTCGTGTTGCTGCGCGGCTTGCCGTTGGACGATATCCCGAACGACGACGTTACGTTGTACTCACTCTATTGGGGTTTGGCGCAATACCTCGGCAGTCCGATCACGCAAAACCGGCGCGGCCAGCGCATTGTGGAGATCACCGACGCCGGCAACACCTACGGCCCCAACGTGCGCGGCTATTCGACCCCGGCGCGCCTCATGCCCCATAGCGACGCCTGCGATGTCGTCGGGCTGTTGTGCGTGCATCCGGCCGCCAAGGGCGGGGAAAGCTGTATCGCCAGCGGTATCGCCATTCATGATGATATTGTCGAGAACCATCCTGACTATTTGGACGTGCTCTATCGCGGTTTCCGCCACAGCATGCGCGGCGAAGGGGTCAGCGGCGATCTGAACGAAGTCACGAATAACGTCATCCCGGTCTTTAGCTTGTTTGAAGGAAAATTATCGTGCCACCTGAACCGGCGCCTGATCGTCGAAGGGGCGGAAAAAATGGGCGTCGAGCTCACCGCACTCGAACGCGAGGCGCTCGATGCTGTAAACGACAAATGCCTCGACGGTGAATTCCGCCTCGACATGGATTTCCGCCGCGGCGACATGCAGCTCCTCAACAATCACATCGTGGTGCATTCCCGCCAGGCTTTCGAGGACGGCACCGATCCGGCGACCAAACGGCGTCTCTTGCGGTTGTGGCTGAACGTGCCGAACGGCCGGCCCTTAGCCCCCGAATACGCCGATCGCACCAACGGTGGGCCGCGCGGCGGCATGCGCATCGCCCCGGAGTTTATTTAAGGTTTCGCCCCGGCGGCTTCGAGCATCTTGACCATTTCTTTGAAGCCGTGCGCGCGCGCGAGGGAGAGCGGTGTCACACCGTTACCGTCCGGGATGTTGAGATCAGCACCCGCCTCGATGAGGGCTTGCAAACACGCTTGGTGCCGTTTGCCGCCGTCGCCGAGCACGATGGATTCGATGACCGCGGTCCAGTTGAGATTGTTGACGTGATCGAGCGGCGCGCCGGCTTTCACGAGTGTGCGCACCACACCATCATGGCCTTCGTGCGCGGCGGCGATGAGCGCGGTGCCGTCGTAGGGACTGGTAATAAGTTTCGGATCGGCGCCGTGCTTGAGGGCGAGCTCAACCATCTTCACATCGGCGATGACGCCGGAAATCGTCAGCACGTCGTAATATTCACGATCGAGCAGATTCAGGTTCGCGCCCGCCTTCATCAGCGCCAAGGCCGTTTTATGGTCCTTATTGTGGGCCGCGATCATGACCGGGGTGCGCCCGTGCGAATCCCGTACGTTGATGTCCGCGCCTTTAGCAATTAATTGTTTGATTTTATCGATATCGCCTTGATCGGCGGCGGCGAGCAGGCCGGTATACGCCTTGGCCTCGTGCTCATACGGCGCGGTCTGCGCGAAGGCCGACCCATTGAGTCCGAGTATCAAGATAAGTGCGAGCCAAAACCGTTTCATGAAACCGTTACGCGACTTTGTTCAAAAACGCTTCGAGTGTTTCATTATACGCCGCCGGGTCTTCGAGGTAAGGGGAATGGCCGCAATGCTCAAAGACGTGGGTTTGCGCCTGCGGCATGACGGCGATCAGGTCCTGCTGGCCCTTCGACGAGCCGAGCCGGTCGTGGCCGCCGTTGATGATGAGCGTCGGCACGGTCAGCTTCGCAAGGCCCGCGCGGTTATCGGCTTCCTGGCTCATGCGCGCGTTGAGCGGAAAATGCTCGGCCGGATTTTCCGCGACGATGGCGGCGATTTCCTCGATCAGTTCGGGCGGCGTGTCGTCGGTGGTCATCTTGGCAGCCTGCAGGCGGCCGTATTCGACCGGATCGCAGCTTTGCCGTTCTTCGATGCGCTTGAGGTACTTTTCGTGCAACGGCTCGCCGGCGGGGCGCGCGGCCCCCGGATGGGTGCATGAGAGAACGAGGGCCTTGAGCCGGTTCGGATAACGGCCCGCGAACGCGCCGGCGATGACGCCGCCCAAGGAATGGCCGACAAGATAAATCTCGTCGAAGTCGAGGGTGTCGATGAACTCGCAGAGTGCGCCCGCATATTCCTGTACATCGCCGTCCCGGGGGGTCGAGCCGCCGTAGCTCGGCGCGTCCCAGGCGACGACGTGATACTGATCGGCGAAATGCGCGAACTGGTGCATCCAGATGCCCGAGTTGATGTTGATGCCGTGCAGAAGGACCAGCGGTATTTCCCCTTCATGTTCGGTCCCGGCTTCACGGAACGTGATCACCCCGCCGGGCAGAGACATGGATTGTCGTTCAGGCATGCTAGGCATGGTCATGCGTGTGTTCCTCTCGCGTTACGCTCGTTTGCGGCGCATGTGTTTTTTGCGCTCGCTTTTCTTTTGCCGCGGCGACCAGCCGGCTTTCGACGCGGCCTTGAGCGATACCCCGGCCTTGTGCAGGCCGAGCTCGGTCGCTTCGAGGCGGCGGATTTCATCGCGCAGCCGGGCGGCTTCCTCGAATTCCAAATCACCGGCCGCCGTGGTCATGCGCGTGCGCAAGTCTTCCAAGTGTTTTTGCAGGTTATGGCCGACCAGATGCTGATCGCCCGAGACGCCGGTATCCACGGTGACGTAGTCGCTTTCGTATACCGATTGCAGCACATCGGAAATTTCCTTCTTGATGCTTTCCGGCGTGATGCCGTGTTTCTTGTTGTAGGCCTCTTGGCGGGCGCGGCGCCGGTTGGTTTCGCCGATGGCGTATTCGAGCGAATCGGTCATGTGATCGGCATAAAGGATGACCCGGCCTTCCAGATGGCGCGCGGCGCGGCCGATAGTCTGTACGAGGCTGGTCTTGGAGCGCAGGAAGCCCTCTTTATCGGCGTCCAAGATACACACCAACGCGCATTCCGGAATATCCAAACCTTCGCGCAGGAGGTTAATACCGATCAGCACGTCGAACGCGCCGAGGCGAAGATCACGAATGATTTCGATGCGCTCCAAAGTGTCGATGTCGGAATGCATGTAGCGCACCCGCACGTCTTGTTCGTGCATGTATTCGGTGAGGTCTTCGGCCATGCGTTTGGTTAGTGTTGTGACGAGGGTGCGATAACCCTTGGCGGCGACTTCTTTGACTTCTTTGAGGAGATCATCGACCTGGGTTTCGACCGGGCGCACGATGCATTCCGGATCGACCAGCCCGGTCGGGCGTACCACCTGTTCGACAAACGCGCCGTCGGTTTTCTCCAGCTCCCACGGTCCCGGGGTCGCAGACACATACACGGTGTCCGGGCGCATGGTTTCCCATTCCTCGAACTTCAGCGGCCGGTTATCGACGCAAGACGGCAGGCGAAAACCAAACTCGGCGAGGGTCGATTTACGATTGAAGTCACCTTTGTACATGCCACCAATCTGCGGCACGGTGACGTGACACTCATCCACGATTAGCAAGGAATTGTCCGGCAGATACTCAAACAACGTCGGCGGTGGCTCACCCGGCTTGCGCCCGGTCAGGTAGCGCGAATAATTTTCGATGCCGGAACAGAAGCCTTGGGTTTCGAGCATCTCGAGATCGAACGTTGTGCGTTCCTGCAGGCGCTGCGCTTCCAACAGCTTGCCGTGTTTGTTCAACCAGTCGAGGCGCTCTTTCATCTCCGCGCGAATTTTCTTGCTGGCCTGAATGATCGTCGGGCGCGGCGTCACGTAGTGGCTGTTCGGGTAGATCACGATGTTTTCGAGCTCGGTATTTTTCTCGCCGGTCAGCGGATCGATTTCCCAAATCGCTTCGATCTCGTCGCCGAACAGCGACACCCGCCAGGCGGCATCCTCGAAGTGGGAAGGGAAGATTTCGATAACATCGCCGCGCACTCGGAACGCGCCGCGATAAAAGTTCTGATCGTTGCGCTTATATTGCAGTTCGACCAACCGCTTGAGCAATTCGCCGCGTTCGATGTTCTCGCCGGCTTTCAGCTCGATCGTCATTTCGGCGTAAGTCTCGACGGCGCCGATGCCGTAAATGCAGGAAACGGACGACACGATGACCACGTCGTTGCGTTCCAGCAGCGCACGCGTCGCCGAATGGCGCATGCGGTCGATTTGTTCGTTTACGGAGGCGTCTTTTTCGATGTAGGTGTCCGATTTCGGCACATAGGCTTCCGGCTGGTAGTAATCGTAATAGGACACGAAGTATTCGACCGCGTTGTCGGGGAAAAACGCTTTCATCTCGCCGTACAACTGCGCGGCGAGGGTTTTGTTCGGCGCAAGAATGAGCGTCGGGCGCTGTTGCTGTTGGATGACGTGCGCCATGGTAAAGGTCTTGCCCGAGCCGGTGACGCCGAGCAGGATCTGGTCGCGTTCGTTGTTATTCAGGCCCTCGACCAGCGCGGCAATAGCGTCGGGTTGATCGCCGGCGGGTTCGAACTCGGAAACGAGCTTGAAAGGCCGGGATTCGGCGATGGGCGGGCGCTTCTCGGGAATGAAGTTTTCGTGAATGAGCATCCCTTTGTTATAGGCACGCGGGCACGGCCTTTCCAGGGTCTTGGTACGGAGTTTGTAATTGCGCGGAATCACAGGACTGGCTAGGTTGGTGAGGCGTTCCGCTCCGCATGTTTGCCCGCCATTCGAAAGCTCCGATGCCCCGTTTTACCGTCACCCCGTCCGCCGCCTATGTCATGCTGTGTCTTGCCGCCTTGTTCTGGGGCAGCAACATTACCATCGGCCGCGCGGTCCATGCGGAGATCCCGCCGATTGCCTTGGCGTTTTGGCGCAACGGTATCGGCCTGTTGGGGCTGCTGGTCTTCACCGCGCCCACGCTACTGCGCCAACGGGCGGTGATCAAATCTCACTGGAAACTGTTTGCCGTTTCCGGCGTGGTCGGATTTGCATTGTTTAATTCGATCGCCTATGCCGCGGTTCATACCACCACGGCCATCAATGCCGCCCTGGTGATGTCGGCGACCCCGGTCATCGTGCCCGTGATGGCGTATTTTATGCTGAAAGAGTCGTTCAGCCGCCGCCAGGCGTTCGGCGTGGTGGTATCGTTCATCGGTGTCGCCGTCATTTTATGCCGGGGCAATCTTGAAATCCTGATGGATCTTCGTTTCGCACCGGGTGACCTGATCATGCTGGTGGCGGCCATCTGTTGGTCGCTGTATACGATTTTAGTGAAAAGCCGGCCCGAGGGAATCGATCCGTTTGTATTCATTACCGCCTCGTTGTGTTTCGGGGTGCCGGCTTTATTCCCGTTTTACCTGTGGGAGACATTGACCGTTCAAGCCGTGCCGCTGACTTGGCTCAATGCCGGCACCCTCGCGTATCTCGGCCTGTTCCCGACCATGGTGGCACTGGCCTTGTTCAACCGCGCGGTGGATGCGATCGGGCCGAACCGGGCTGGGCATTTCCAGCATATGGTTCCGGTCGCGGCGGCTATCCTGGCGATCATCTTTTTGGACGAAAAATTCCAGCAGTTTCATTTGACCGGGGTCATTATCATTGCCGCCGGTATCTGGTTTGCTCAAAGCACCCGGAAGGCGTAAAGATAAGGGGGGTTGAAGCCGATCAGCCCTTGCGCCGGGGCGGTAACGGGCGTACGTTCCGGCCCGTTTGTTTAGATTTTTTTTGACGGAAAAGGTCCGAATGTTATGTCGATTATTGCTTCGCGTTTGAATGCAATTAAACCGTCGCCGACCATTGCGGTGACACAAAAAGCCAACGATTTGAAAGCCGAGGGCCGCGACGTTATCGGTCTTGGCGCCGGCGAGCCGGATTTCGACACGCCGGACAATATCAAGGAGGCTGCCAAAGCGGCCATCGACCGGGGCGAGAGCCACTATACGTCCGTCGCCGGCACGACGGAATTACGCCAAGCCATCGTCGATAAGTTCAAGCGCGACAACGACCTGACGTATACCCTTGATCAAATTACCGTCGGCTGCGGCGGCAAGCAGATTATCTACAACGCGATCATGGCGACAATCAATCCGGGTGACGAAGTCGTTATTCCTACGCCCTATTGGGTGTCCTATTCGGACATCGTCTTGTTGGCAGAAGGTGTGCCGGTGTTTGTCGAATGCCCGATCGAGTCCGGGTTTAAATTGAACCCCGCGGACCTCGACAAAGCCATCACACCGAAAACCAAATGGCTGATGCTGAACTCGCCGTCGAACCCGTCGGGTGCCGCCTATACGGCCGAGGAGCTGAAGGCGATTACGGATGTAATGAAAAAGCATCCGCACGTCTGGATCATGACGGATGACATTTATGAAAAAATTATCTACGGCGATTTCGAATTCGCGACCGTGGCGCAAGTCGAGCCGAGCCTGTTTGACCGCACCTTAACGCTGAACGGCGTTTCGAAGGCCTATTGCATGACCGGCTGGCGTGTCGGCTACGCCGGCGGACCGACCGAACTGATCAAGGCGATGAATAAAATTCAATCGCAAAGCACGACACACACCAGTTCGATCTCGCAAGCCGCATCCGTCGAAGCCTTGAACGGCACACAGGATTTCATTCCGGAACATAACAAGGTGTTTCAGGAACGCCGGGATCTTGTCGTGAGCATGCTCAATCAGGCCAACGGGATTAATTGTCCCAATCCGGAAGGCGCCTTTTATGTGTATCCGTCGTGTGCGGGCATGATCGGTAAAACCACGCCGGATGGCAAAACCTTGTCGAACGACGAGGACGTCGTGACGTATTTGCTCGAAGCGGAAGGCGTTGCTGTGGTGCATGGTGCCGCGTTCGGTTTATCACCGTATTTCCGCGTCTCATA
>Ga0181579_10000821_pt1 | contig 25756 bp, 25 predicted proteins | sample 071ome_24_FD_132996 | JGI IMG/M metagenome (GOLD analysis project Ga0181579, IMG submission 132996) | Coastal salt marsh microbial communities from the Groves Creek Marsh, Skidaway Island, Georgia - 071402CT metaG (megahit assembly) | ecosystem: Environmental > Aquatic > Marine > Intertidal... | reverse complement strand
GGCCAATTAGCGGATATGACCGCCCACGCTCGATCCATTTTCGAGGACGCTCTGCGGGCAGTCGCTCTCGCTGACGGTTTGGACCTGGAGTCCTTGCCGACCCAGACCAAACACTGAGGCCGCTCGCTGAACCGCCCGAGTGACCGATTGGGGCGTATCAGAAACCGATCTCACAAAAAAAGGGCCGCTTGGCCCTTTTTCTCTCCTTGATCCCTGTTGGGTTCTCTCCAGTAGCTTTCCCTAGGGTATTGGCAAGTATCCGTCTTCCTCACCCTTGGTAAAGACACCTACCGCATCGTGCGCATGCAGGCTTTCGTGGTGCTCAATCCGCACCCAGAAGTCTCGCCAGCGCTCGTCTTCGCCAAGCGCAGTCTTCAGCCGTCGGCCGGCATCTTCGATAAACATCAGATTTTTACCGTTCAGGCGGGCGAATTCTTGCTCGTCCTCTCGTTTCACAGCGCTTTGCACCGGGGTCTTCAGTGAGTCCTCAACATGGTTGATGAGTTGGGTAATGGGCAATTCGTCATGACTGCTGTCCAGCCGCACTAAGATCTTCGCGGTACTACGCTGGCTATGCGGGGTCGCTAAGATGCCTTCTTCTGTTCCGAGCCAGTCGTTGACATCCTCAATGCTCACTTGACCGGCAGCACCAAAGTCTTTCTTGAACTGCTCTTGGATCAACTGGCGAGCCAGAGCTGCGGAGCATGGACAGGTCGATGAATACTGCACCTCAACCGACAGCTCCAAGGCTACTTCTCCCTTTATCAGCGTGCCTTTGACCATTACCGGGTAGGAAGCCCAGCCGACGTTATCGCTGAGCAGTGCGCGCCGGCGCACAAAGTGATCAAACTCAAACTGCACAAAGGCGTTGGTGCTGAGATCGTGATGTGACTCGAGCACCGAGCCCAACAGCATCTTCAGCCCGGAAGCCGTTAGCGGTCGGGTTGCCGCATGCTCGTCCAACAGCAGATAAAGCCGGGACATGTGTATTCCCTTAGCCAGCGGGTCTGCGAGATTTACATAGACTTGGATGTTGGCGTGAACGTCCTTGGTTTGATCGCCATCTTTCACTTTTAGCGGTTGGTGGACGTTGCTCATACCCACCCAGTCTAGGGTGGCTTGAGCCTCGGACAGTGCGCGGTTGGCAATGTCGGGCATGTCGGGAACGGAGACCAGCTTTGCTGTACTCATAATAAATCCTGCTTCGAGGTGTTAGTTGAACGATCAGGCTACGTAGCGCGCGGTCAACGAAATGTGAACGAATCGATTGAAGGCGCTGACTCTTTAGCGACCCGGTATCAGTCGAGGACTGATGCAATTTTATCCTTGGGTGTTGTCATGGGACAGGCAACGTACCCAGCAAAGACAAAATTAGCCCACGGTAAACGCCCCGATCCGCCAGCTGTATTACTGCAGGGATTGCACTTCGTCGTCCTGTAACTCCCGTGCTTCTTCGGGAATTAGAACGGGAATGCCGTCGTCAATCGGGTAGGCGAGCCGACTGGCGGCACACCACAATTCTTCTTTGTCCCGCTGCCAGACTAGGGGCATCTTTGCCACCGGGCAGACCAACAGCTCTAGCAGTTTTGAATCCATTACAGGTTCCGGGCGTTATCAAAGGGGTCGTTCAACACGATAGTCTCATTTCGATCCGGCCCGGTGGAGATGATGTCTACCGGCGCGCCAACGGCTTCTTCGACAACTCGTATGTAGTCTCTGGCCGCCGCAGGCAAATCTGCCACATCACGAACCCCAAGGGTCGTCTCCTTCCAGCCAGGCACTTCCTCATAGATCGGCGTTATATCGTCGTAGAACTCGCTGCCAAAGTTTGGCCCACTGTCCTTGATACCACCGTCTTTATAACCCACGCAGATCTTGATGGTCTCTAAACCGTCGAGCACGTCCAGCTTGGTCAGACATAGGCCTGAGATACTGTTTACCTGCGCAGCTTGGCGCAGAGCCACCGCATCGAACCAACCACATCGACGTGGTCGTCCGGTGGTTGCTCCAAACTCGTGCCCCCGCTCCGCCAGTCCTCGGCCGATGTCGTCGAAGAGCTCTGTGGGGAAAGGACCGGAACCTACCCGGGTAGCATAGGCCTTGGTAATACCCAACACATAGTCGAGGTAACGCGGGCCGAATCCGGTACCCACCGCGGTCCCTCCAGCGGTGGTGTTGGAGGAAGTCACGTAGGGATAGGTACCTAAATCCACGTCCAACATGGCACCTTGCGCCCCTTCGAACAGGATATTTTTCCCTTGCTCCCGAAGGTCGTGCAGAAGCGGCACCACATCCACCGACATGGCCTTCATTTGCTCGGCAATGCCGGCACATTCCTCCAGCGTCTTGTTAAAGTCTAGGGCCGGCTTGCGGTAATACTCGGTAAGCATGAAGTTGTGATACTCCATCACCTCGTTCAGGCGATCCGCAAAGGTCTGCCAGTAGAACATATCGCCTAGACGCAATCCCCGACGGGCCGCCTTATCTTCGTAGGCTGGCCCAATACCGCGTCCGGTGGTGCCAATCTTTTTCTTGCCGCGAGCCTCTTCTCGGGCCAGATCTAACTGCACATGGTGAGGCAGTATCAAAGGACACGCTGGCGATATCTTCAGGCGCTCACGCACAGGAACGCCTCTGGCTTCTAGGGTGGTGATCTCTTTGAGCAGTTCGTGGGGTTCTAGCACCACGCCGTTACCAATCACACACTGCACACCATCGTGCATGATCCCAGACGGGATCACGTGCAGAACCGTTTTCTCGCCATCAATCACGAGCGTGTGTCCCGCGTTGTGCCCACCTTGGAATCGCACCACCGCGTCCACTTGATCGGTCAGCAGATCGACGATTTTGCCCTTACCCTCGTCTCCCCACTGGGTACCAATAACTACTACATTGCGGCCCATGTTCTTCCTTGCATCTTCTTCGCACCTTGTCGCTTTCGCGACCCCTTAAAAACTCCGCGCGCACCGCCGTGCCCCGCGATTTATCCGCGACTGGCCTGTGTTTTTCGTTTTAACCTTTGTCGGTGTTCTCAACCGCCGCCTGTATTTGCCACTGGCCCTGATCTTGAACGACCACGCCTTCACAACCGGCCTGCGGCTGCTCACCTTCATTCACCGCTACGACCACTCGATTGCCCTCGGCGCGCAGCGCTCGCACGAAGGTATTAAGACCCTCGCGCTCATCCTCATTCACATAGGGTGCGAAGTACCCACCCAACGGCACCGCATCCTTGGACATCAACTTTTTGAGGTTCAGATCAAAGCCGGTGGCCGGACGACCACGACCGAATACTTCACCAACGCCATCGTAGCGTCCACCTTGTGCTAACGCACTGCCATGTTCGGGATGATAGACCGCGAAAACCGGACCGTTATGGTAGCCGTATCCGGAGAGTTCGGATACGTCAATCCGCATATCCACCTGAGGATGATTCTGCGCCACTAGCGCCGCTAGGCTTTCCAGCTCTGCTAGGGATGTCTGCACGGCCGGGGGAGCAGCTTGCAACAGCGCCCGGGCTGTTGGAAAAATGCCTGCATCGCCCATCAGGTCAGGCAAGCCAATCATCATGTCAGCCATTGTGCCTTCGCCCAGCAGCGCGGCAATGTCGCTGGCACCCTTGCGCTGAATACAGCTAAATAGCTGGCCTTGGTCGATTGGATCAAGACTTCCTTCTTCGATAAGCCGGGCTACTAGGCCGCGATAAATCCCCATATGCCCCAGCAACAGCACCGGCGCCTGCATACCTGCCGCATCTAGAGCCTGGAGCATTAGTCCGATGACTTCGGCATCCGCTGCTATGCCGCTGGCACCAAAAATCTCCGCGCCGGCTTTCAATGGCACTCTGGATGTTTGATTTCCTTGGGGATTAGCGAACACCACAGGGCCGGAGTAACAAAAACGCTGAATGTTGTCACTGGGAAGGCTGTGGGCGTCTACGCGCACCGCCTGAGAGGTCATGTCTGCTCGGACACCCAACTGCCGGCCACTGGATTGATCCACCACTTTGAGCGTTTGCAGATCCAAGTCCTCGCCACTGCCGACCAATAACGCATCCAAATACTCAATTACCGGCGGCTCGAGATAGTCGTATCCCCAGCTGACAAACACGTCAAGCACGCGGCGGCGCAGAAGCTCAAGCTCCCAAGCTTGAGGCGGCAGGACTTCATCTACCCCCTTGGGCAGACGCCAATGTGTACTCATAAGTTTTGCGCCGGTCTAGTGATTGGACTGGTAGCGGCTCATTTAGCGCCGCCACTTTCCAAATACTTAAAGAAATCGCTGTCAGGGTCTAGAACCAACAGATCGCTCTTGTCTTTAAACACCTCGCCATAGGCGTTGATGCTGCGATAAAAGCCATAGAACTCCGGGTCTTGGTTAAATGCACCGGCATAAATCTCCGCTGCTTTGGCATCCCCGTCGCCTCGCAACTGTTCGCTTTCCCGATATGCTTCGGCTTCGATTACTACCGCATCTCGGTCCGCCTTGGCGCGAATCGCCAAAGCGCGCTCTTGGCCTTCAGCCCGGTACTGCTTAGCTTCGATTTCCCGTTCTGAGTTCATTCGCTCGTATACAGTTGTGGATACTTCGGCGGGCAGGTCGATTTTCTTAACCCGCACGTCCACCACCTCAAGACCGACAGACTCACGCATCACCGCATCCAGATCCGCACGCAGCTCGTCCATGAGTTCGTCTCGCTGGCCGGAAATAACTTCACTCATGTCCCGTCGGCTAATCTGGTTACGCAGACCTTCATTCACGCGCTCTTGCAGCAGGCGCTGGGCCCGGCGCTCGTCGAAGGATGTGCCGGTGTAAAAGCGCTCGATATCCGCCACACGCCATTTCACAAAGGAATCCACAATTAACGGTTTCTTCTCAAGGGTGTAATAGGTTTCCCCTTGGGAATCCAAGGTCAAAACCCGAGCGTCGAATTTCTTCACTTCCTGGGCGATCGGCAGTTTGAAATGCAGGCCCGGCGCGATATCCGCATCGATCAAATTACCGAACTCCAGCAAGATCGCTTTTTCGGTCTCCATCACTCGATAGGCCGACTGATTAAACAAGCCCACTCCAATAAGTAGGAAGGCCGCTAATAAAAAGGTTTTCATAGGCATCACAATGTCTCCAAATGCTGTACGTATTGACTAAGGGCGCTGTGAGCGCCGCTCAGTTGCCCCGCACGCGGCTATTCGTTGATCGGCTGGTGGCCAGATCTCTACGCAGCTGTTCGAGTTCCCGACGCAAAACTTGAACCTCGTTGCTGGCACCGCTGGTAGTGCCCTGACCGATTTTATCCAACGGCAGATACATCATGTTATTGCCGCCTTTCACGTCCACCATCACCTTGCTGGAGTTTTTAAAGACATTCTCCATGGCATCAATGTACAAACGATCACGGGTCACTTGCTTGGCTTGAGAATACTCCGCCAGCAGCTTCTCGAAGCGTTCGGCTTCACCTTCTGACCGGGCAATAACGCGATCACGGTATCCTTGCGCCTCCTCCAGCTGGCGCTGAGCCCGGCCTCGGGCTTCTGGCACCACCTGCTGGGCATAAGCCGTCGCTTGGTTGATGAATTTTTGCTGATCTTCCTTGGCTTTCTGGACGTCGTTGAAAGCATCTTGCACCTGCATTGGCGGTGCGCTGCGGTCGATGTTGACCTTAGTAACGTCGATGCCGGCCCCGTAGCTGCGCAGGTAACTCTGCAAACGATCCTGCACTTCAATAGCAATGGCTTCTCGACCGTCGGTAATCACCTCGTCCATAGACGCCGATCCCACAACGTGACGCAAGGCGCTTTCAGTGGCCTGGGCCAAGCTGTCCCGAGGTTCGCGCACGTTCACCAGAAAGCTCGGCGCACTGTCAATGACCCACTGCACGGTGAGGCTGACGTCTACAATATTTTCGTCCTCGGTCAGCATCAGCGCCTGATGGCTGTGCGACTGAACCTGAGTTACGTTCACCAAGTCCACCTGATCAATCAGCGGCGGGTTCCAGTGAAGCCCCGGCCCTACTTCTTCGGGAAGGACCTTACCGAAGCGGAAAACTACGCCCCGTTCCTGTTCGTCTACCTGATACACACCAGCAAAGGCATACAGCCCAAGTGCCAACAAAATAACCAGTCCAATGGAACCCGTGGACAGGCCGTTAGCGGATTCACCCTTGCCGCCTTGACCGCCACCGCCGCCGAACATACCCGACAGTTGGCCTTGCAGTTTACGTATCGCCTCGTCTAAATCTGGGGGACCGTCGTTATTGTTGCCGCGATTTCCCCAGGGGTCTTTGTCACCACCGCCTGACTCATTCCACGCCATAATTTTGCTCCGAAAGTTTAAATGTGTTGCTGGTCCACGTGACCAGACTTCGTCCTTTTGCCATCTGCTTAGATCAATTTACGCTGATCCAAGCTCGATATTTCGTGAGTACTGCACGACTCAGGGGGTTCTATGACAACCTTACGCTGCCGCATTTGACCCAGCATCTTATCGTCGGCCTGTACTGTAAGCCGCACGCTGCCATCTGTCAGCATTGTTTCACTTAACACTGCACCAGATTGATACAGCCAAGCCCGATTTTTACCGTCCTCTGGGGCAAGCCTTACCTGATGCGGGGCCACAACCCCAAGGGCAGCACCTATTCTGTTCAGCAGGGCATCAACCCCCGCGCCGGTCACGGCCGACACCAGATCAGCGCCATTACAGTCTTGTATTTGTTGAGCACTGAGCAGGTCGGACTTATTCATAACTACCAACTGCGGCACCTCGCCGGCACCAATCTCATCCAGCACGCCTTGCACCTGTTCAATGCGTTCATCCCGCAACGGGTCTGCCGCATCCACAATGTGCAGTAGTAGGTCCGAATGCACCACTTCTTCAAGAGTCGCCTTAAACGCTTGTACCAGTGCATGAGGCAATGCGCTAACGAAACCCACGGTATCGGTCATAACGACATTTCCCGCGCCCGGCACATCAATCTTCCGTGTCGTGGGATCCAAAGTAGCAAAGAGCAGGTTCTCCGCATAAACCTCTGCCTGGGTAATGGCGTTAAACAACGTGGACTTACCCGCATTGGTATAGCCGACAAGCGACACCGTTGGCGTACCCCGGCGATCACGGCCTCGCCGACTCTGCACCCGCCGCCGAGACACGTCCTGCAGCTTCTGCTCTGTCGCTTTCACCCGCTCGGCCAACATCCGTTGATCCAGCTCAATTTGTTTTTCACCGGCACCGCGCATACCGATGCCGCCCTTTTGTCTATCCAAGTGCGTCCAGCCGCGCACCAAGCGCGTCTGCGCATGCTTTAGCTGGGCAAGCTCTACTTGAAGCTGGCCCTCATGACTGCGTGCCCTTTCGGCAAAAATGGTCAATATCAACTCTGTCCGAGTAATCATTCGGCAGTTCAATGCCTGCTCTAGGTTGCGCTGTTGGCCCGGCGAAAGATCGTGATTGATTAGTAGCAAAGACGCATCGGCCCAAGCGAGAAGCGTTTTCAGTTCATCTACCTTGCCGCTGCCAATGAACCAGCGGGGGTGAGGGGCATCGCGCTTCGCGTTTTCGACTTGAACAACGTCGATCTCTGCAGAACGCGCAAGCTCCACAAATTCATCTTGGTCCGGGTTATCTTGCCGGCGCAGTTCTACCTGCAACAGCACAGCCCTTCGGCCAGCTTCTGGCCGTTCAAAAAGCATCAGATATGTCTATAAGCAGGGTCGCCACTAGCACACAGTGGCATCAAACTGGCAGATTTCAAGCCGACAACGGTGACTTTGGCGGGACAGAAACTTCGCTGCGGCATGCGGATCCGAAATCTTCGGGAGGCTAGTCGTAATCTCGATCATTCACCGTGACGTTACGTGCAGGCACAACCGTGGATATACCATGCTTGTAGACCATTTGACTCACCGTATTTTTCAGCAAAATCACAAACTGATCGAAGGACTCAATTTCTCCCTGCAGCTTTATGCCGTTAACGAGAAAGATCGATACGGGCACACGTTCACGCCTCAGCGCATTAAGATAGGGGTCTTGCAGGCTGTGACCCTTAGACACGTTATTCTTCACTCTTTTTTCTTCTTGCATTTCTACTTACCCGTTTGGTACGCCAAGATATGTTCGTGGGCATCTGACTTTTCCTTCGCACAAGCGCGTCTGGCAGAGGGATTCCGCTAGCCATCTTCATCGATGGTTTGATAAGCGATTTGGGTTGCAGACACGACAAGCTATGTGTCGAGGCGCGCAAATTATAATCCCTTTCCCCATCTAGTTGGACTTTTTTTAGAGCCCTACCAGTGTCTTGCTGAGGAAGACTTTTACCTGTGTCGGGCGTCTTTTGAGGACCGAATAAGAAACCATGATTTCTTGCAGCATCGCCACATTTGGCACCCTCAAGAGACAGCCGCCCAGCTAACCTATTCCCATGGCAGCTAGGTTTCACCGCCCAAGCTGAACTCTTTGCTCAAGGTGTGATGTAGTTAAAACACTGGCACGAAATACGGGGCCGAACGGGCCGCCGCGCAGCAGTCCGCTCAGTCGTTGCCGGACAAAACTCGTGACGTTGTATCGTCGGGACTGTCCGATTCCACTACTGTCGCGTTGGGCCACTTTCGCAACCACGTAAGCTGACGTTTCGCCAACTGCCGCGTGGCTGCAATGCCTTGCTCTAGGAAAGTCTGCTGATCCACTTCACCCAGCAAATGGCCCCACGCTTGGCGATACCCCACCGCTCGCATAGACGGCAGGTTTCGGTGTAGGTCTGCGCGCTTCATCAGACCCTCAACTTCTCCAAGAAATCCATCCGCCAGCATCTGGGTGAATCGCGCGGCAATGCGCTGATGCAACAGGGCACGATCCTTGGGTATCATTATCACGGTCTGACAGGCGACCCCCAAACGCTCACCCAAAGTACCGCCGGCATTTTGTCGCCAGTGATCCGTTAACGATCCTCCGGTGTTGCGCAGCACGGCTAGGGCTCGCAGCAGACGTTGATGATTGTTGGGGTGAATGTTCGCGGCTGCCTGAGGATCTTGCGCCATCAATTCCGCGTGCAGCGCTTCGGCCCCTTTCTGGGAAAGCTCTTGGTCCAGTCTTTGACGCATTGCATGGTCGGTGGCGGGCAGATCGGCAATCCCCTCCAGCAGACACTTGAGATACATCATGGTGCCGCCAACGAAAACGGGCTTTTTCTGCGCCCGCAGCGCCTCTTGGATGGCGGCATCGGAATCTGCCACGAAATCCGCCGCGGAATAACTTTCCCGTGGATCAAGAATGTCTACCAGCTTGTGAGGGTATGCGCGCAGCTCCGCCGCGGTCGGCTTGGCGGTGCCGATATCCATGCCGCGATAAATCAGCGCCGAGTCGGCACTGATCAACTGCACCTTGTCGGCTCCACCCAGTGCATCCTGTACCGCCATGGCAACAGCGGTTTTTCCGATAGCCGTAGGGCCGCAAATGATCAGCACCGAGTTTGGGTCGGTAAATCTCCCAGGCCTTTCCATCGGCGCTACTGTCCGCGCAAAAACAAACGGTCAAGTTCTGCAAGAGAACGCTGGATCACTGTGGGTCTACCATGGTTGCACAGGCCGGCATTTTCTGTGACCTCCATGGCGCGAAGCAGCGCATTCATTTCGGTCAGGGTCAGGTGCCGGTTGGCTCGCACAGAGCCGCGACAGGCGAGAGTTGCCAGCACGTCAAATTTTTTCCGCGCAACGCTTTCGGCGGTACCAAATTCAGCCAACTCGCCTAGCATGTCTTGAACCATCTGCTGAATATTGGCTTTTGCCAGCAGCACGGGAACCTCTCTCACAACGATGCTGGACAATCCCATGCGCTCCACCACAAGGCCAGCCTCATCAAATTGCTCGGCAGTCTCCTCCACCAAGTCGGCCTCATGCTCGCTGACATCGAAAATCAACGGCACCAGCAAGCGCTGGCGGGCAATACCCTCCTTGGCCTGATCCGCTTTCATTTGTTCATAAACGATGCGCTCGTGCGCCGCGTGCATGTCGACGACTACGAGACCCTGTTGGTTTTGCGCCAAGATATAAACCCCATGCAGCTGGGCAATGGCGTAACCCAGCGGATGGCCGCTCTCTTCGCTATGTTCCGGGCTACGTTTCGTATCCGGCACAGCAGCAGGATCTGGCCAATCGGCACCCTGCTCGCCCACCACGGCATGCCCGGCTTCTGAGCCGGCAACGTCTGCCGATGAGCCAACGTCGTCTTGAGACTCGCTTGGGCCATGCTCGTGAATCAGCTGAGCCAAGCCTCCGGCTGGCACTCCAGCACTGGGGCGGCTAGGCAAATCAAAGGGTCGTTGACTTGTCAGACCCGGCCGGACTGGCTCGGCAAACCCCGTATCGGTGGGGTTTTGCGGGTCGTTCAACTCACCTCGTTGTCCGGGACGCAAACTTCGCAGGGCACGGTTGAGACTGGAAAAAATAAAATCGTGCACCTGACGAGCGTCACGAAAACGCACCTCGTGCTTGGTTGGGTGAACATTTACGTCAACGCCATGCGGAGGCACCTGCAAAAATAAAACGTAAACCGCATGGCGGCCGTGAAACATCACGTCGCTGTAGGCCTGGCGAATCGCGTGCCCCACCAACTTGTCACGAATGGCACGGCCGTTCACATAGAAAAACTGCTGATCCATTTGCCGACGGTTATGATGGGGCAGTCCGACCCAACCAAAAATACGCAGGTCTCGGTTCTGTTCGTCGATGTACACCGAGTTTTCGACGAAATCCTGACTCAGCACTCTTGCCAAGCGATCCTCTGGATTTCCGGCGGCTAAGGTGAGCGGCCGATTCACTCGCGCCGAACTCCCCGAGGTTCTTGCCTGCGCCAACGTAAAACCCACGTCCATGTGGGCTAGGCTAAGGCGGCGCAGGGTTAGGTCGATTTGGGACACCTCCGTGCGCTCAGCTTTCAAGAACTTGCGGCGCGCCGGTGTGTTGTAAAACAAATCTCGCACCTCCACCGTGGTCCCTTGGGCGTGGGCCACCGGTCCGCTTTGAATCACCTCACCACCATGACTTTCAATGAACCAACCGCCGGCCTGTGGCTCGACGGCGGAGCTAAGCCGCACTTTGGCTACTGAGGCGACACTGGCCAGAGCCTCGCCCCGAAAACCCAAGCTCCCAATACCGACTAGGTCTTCGGCGGACTGAATCTTACTGGTGGCATGACGCTGCAACGCCAGCGGTAAGTCATCGGAATGAATCCCGCTACCGTTATCGCGGATCCAGACCAAGTCCACCCCGACCGCTTCTGTGCGGACCTCAATGTTGGTGGCCTTGGCATCCAAGCTGTTTTCCAGCAGTTCCTTAACGATGGACGATGGGCGTTCCACCACTTCGCCGGCGGCGATCTGGTCTGCAACAAAACTTCCAAGTATTTTGACTCTATTCGACGTCATCTGTGATCCTTCGCCCCACTATCCACCGGGAATCGTAATCTTTTGCCCTACCCGTATTGTGTCACCGGTCAGCCGGTTACGCCGCTTGAGCTGGGCGGTGGATACCCCGTAGCGTGCTGCTATTTCCGAAATCGTATCCCCTCGGCTAACGGTGTATCGAATTTCCTCGCGCCGTTCCGCTAACAATGTGGCCGGCGGCGGATTGGCCCGCATAAATTCCTCAATGCCGGCGGCGATCGCCTTTGCCAGCTTCTGCTGATGTGACGCCTGAGAGAGCTTTCTAGCCTCACCCGGATTCGAGATAAATCCTGTCTCTACCAGTATGGAGGGCATATCCGGTGACTTAAGAACCAAAAACGCTGCCTGCTCAACCTGCTTTTTGTGTAGCTTGGTGACGTCGCCCATATTACGCAGCACGGCCTCGCCGACGCGAATGCTTTGGCTGCGGTTGCCGTCCATGGACAGGTCCAGCAATACCTGAGCCAGCATCGGGTCCTTGTCGTCCAGGCTGACATTGCCTACCCCGCCCAACATGTCTGATTGGTTCTCTCGCTCGGCTAACCACTTGGCGGTCTCACTGGTCGCACCGCGGTCGGACAGCGTATACACCGAGGCACCGGACACCGAAGACTGTTTAAAGGCATCCGCGTGAATCGACACGAACAGATCCGCCCGTTTCTGCCGCGCTATGGCCGTTCGCTTACGGTGCCCTAGATAGTAGTCGCCGTCGCGAACCAAGAACGCATCAAAACCTTTTTGTCGTTTGATTTGATCGACGGTGCGGCGGGCAATCTGCAGCACGACGTTCTTCTCAAGGACTTTACGGGGTCCTAGCGCTCCGGGGTCTTCGCCGCCGTGTCCTGCGTCAATCGCAATCATCACGTCACGACCCTTGGCCTGTGGCTCGGGCTTTCGCTGGGCTTGGGTTGCAGACTTTTTTGCTTTTGGAAAATAAAGATCCGTTACCAAACGATGGCCGTACGGAGGTATCGGCTTCAGAGTGAAGGTTTTCGGTGAAAAGGCCACCTCGGCATCCACCACGATTCGATAGCCATCCGGACGTTTGCCGCCGCGCAGTCCTTTGATTTTCCTTAGATCCTTCGTGGTCTGAAGGGCGAGGCCTCGCGCGGCCTTGGCGTCTTTTACATCAATCACAATTCGATCTGGGTTCTGGAGCGCAAAAACCGAAAACTTGGACGGCTTGGAAGTATCGAGCACTACCCGAATGTAATCCGGGGCTTCGTGGGTTCGCACGCCCTGAATTACGTTGGCATTAGCCCATGGCGCTGCCGCCAGCAGCAGCCATGTGACAGCGGCGAGAGCAAACCTAGGCAAAGCGCACACTCACATGCCGCTGTACTTGGTTTGGGTCGCCGGCAGTCGACGCCGGCAACGATGCGTCGCGATGTAAACTCAGCGTCACTTCCACATCCGCTGCTGGCAACCAGCCGAGCCCCTGCTCCGGCCACTCAAGACATTTCAGCCCCGGCCCTTCGAAGATCTCGTCAAAACCCAAAAACTCCAGCTCCTCCGGAGACTTCAGCCGATACAAATCGAAGTGAAAGACATCAAGATCGTTAGTTTGATAGGGCTCCAACAGCGTGTATGTGGGGCTTTTAACAGCGCCGGTATGACCCAAGCTGCGGAGCATGCCACGCACCAATGTGGTTTTACCCGCCCCCAGATCGCCGTGTAAGTAAACAATGGCCGATTCGCCCAAGCGAGAGCAAATGATCTGGCGCAGCTGGGCACCAAAGGCAACTGTGGCAGCCTCATCCGTCAGCACTTGATCCATTACTTGCTCGGCTTTGCCCATAAACGCTTGCTCGACTCCTAAAGACTGAGGTTTGTTTGAAAGGTGAGCGAACCCGTCAGCGGAAAGTGTACCTACCTGACGCGCCAAGGCGAGCCTAGGGCGGGTTTATTTTTATGCCAAATGGGCTGCGACTGGTTGTCAGCAATATTCCCGTGCGCACGTATGAACCCCTCGCCATCGCTTCAGGCAATAACGACGAACCCTGACCTAGGCTTTTAACAATTGACCAATACGGTCAATCACGGCACTTGCCGTTAATGGGCGCATCCCCAGCTCTTCAGCGGCTACATCCCCCGCTGCGCTATGCAGCAACACTGCGGCGAAAAAAGCCGCCCGTTGATCTGCCGGGTGCTGGGCCATAAGGCTGCCGGCTAAACCAGCGAGCACATCACCCATACCGGCCGTGGCCATACCCGGATTACCGTGACCGCAAATCCCCTGCTCTCGGCCATCACCCATGACGGTTCCCGGCCCCTTGATCAAACCCAAGGCGTTGTATCGCGCCGTCATTGCAGACAAGGCTGCCAGTCTGTCACGGGACACTTGCTGCACCGAGCAATCCAGCAGACCCGCCACCTCCCCTCCGTGGGGATTCAGGTAGAGCTGGCCTCCGCCAGCAATTTGTCGGGATCGCTGTTGAAGCTGCCCTAGCCAATACAGGCCGTCGGCATCCACCAGCAAGGTATCCGGATAATCGACCAGATTTTCAAGCACGGCCTCTGCCCAAGCAGATCGACCCAATCCCGGCCCTAAAATAACCACGTCTGCCCGCGCCAGCACCTGCCGAAGCGTTTGATCCGAGGACTGAGCGACCGGGTCTACCCACATGGCTTCGGGCACCCGCGCCTGAAGACCCGGCAAATTACAGGGATCGGTGGCCACCGTGACCAAGCCCGCGCCGCTTCGCAGGGCGGCCTCCGCCGCCAGAATGACAGCACCGCCCATGCCCTTGCAGCCACCGACGATGACCACATGACCACGCTGATGCTTGTAGGCGTCGACGGGTAATTGCTCCAGCAGAGTCGGCCGCCAGAAACGCAGCGGTACGTCGGGATGCGCCTCAGCAAATGTCGTTGGTACGCCTAGATCGGAAAAAAAACGCTGGCCGCACAGTTTCGGACCCTGCCCGGTATACAAACCAATGTTGCGCACAATAAACGACACGGTGGCGCCTGCCTGAACCGCTAAACCAGCCTCACCGGTATCCGCATTCAGGCCAGACGGCAAATCCAAGCTGAGCACGAAGGCCTTGGCTCGATTTATGTCCTGAATAACCTTGGCATAGGCGGATCTGGGTTCGCCCTGCCCGCCGATACCCAACAAAGCGTCAACGATGACGGGATAACGCAGCTCAGCTTCCGGACCTTCCACACCAAGGCCGGCTGCCTCTGCCTGTTCCCGGGCATCCAAGGCATCACCGCTCAGCTGCTCCTTTGGCGTCATCCCAACGAGCTGCACGGCGATGCCCAAACGATGGGCAAGAAAGGCCAACCAATAACCGTCGCCGCTGTTATTGCCCTTACCGCAGACGACGCTGATACCAGCAACACCGGGACGAAGACTTATGACCGTATCTAGGGCAAATTGTGCCGCTCGCCGCATCAGCTCAGCTCCCCTGAGGCCCATACCGCCAGATGACTGTGGCACCATGGCTTGAGCGTCCACCGCCCGACAGGCGGCAGCCGTGTACAGCCTCAGGTCCGCTTTCTTCTCGGTATTGCGCAATTCAGTCATACCTTCCCTGTTGTCCGCTGTTGCAACCAAATACCCTAACCTTGCATTTCAGTATACTTTGGACGATCTGCTATCAGCGAGTGAGTCATCAGCACACCTACGGATTCGACAGCTTACCCCAGTGGTTGGGACCCTGAACGGGTGAAAGCGCAAATATTGACCCAAGGCAAAGCCCTTGGCTTTGATGAGTTAGCAATCACCGATACCGACCTGTCACAGCACACGCCGCACCTGCGGGCTTGGCTGGCCGCGGGCTTCGCCGGAGAAATGGGCTATATGGCGCGCAACGTAGAAAAGCGCGCCAACCCTGAATTGCTGGAGCCCGGCACCTGCCGAATCATCACCGCCCGCATGCAGTACTTGCCAGCGGATACCCAACCCATTCAAGTGCTGGAAAACAGCAACCTTGCCTATATTTCGCGCTATGCCCTCGGCAGGGACTATCACAAGGTCATGCGACGGCGGCTGGCGAAACTCGCTCAGCAAATCAACATTACTCTGGAACAGGGGCAAGCGCCCTTCGCCTTCCGAGCGTTTACAGATTCGGCACCTGTGCTGGAAAAAGCACTGGGCGAAAAGTCAGGACTTGGCTGGATTGGCAAGCACACGCTGCTGCTGGAAAAAGATGCCGGCTCTTGGTTCTTTCTCGGCGAGATTTATACCAACGCGCCATTACCAATTGACCAACCTGACAACGAGGACGCCTGCGGCAAGTGCAGTGCCTGTATGACGGTCTGCCCCACCGACGCCATCGTCTCGCCGCGCCGACTGGATGCCAAACGCTGCATTTCCTATCTAACCATCGAGCACAAGGGCAACATTCCCGTCGAGTTCCGGCAAGCCATGGGGAACCGGGTTTATGGCTGTGACGACTGCCAACTTTTTTGCCCCTGGAACCGCGAAGCGCCGACGACCACCGAGGCGGATTTCGCTGTTCGCAACGATCTGGACAAGGCCCGCTTAGTCGACCTGTTTGCGATGCCAGAAGCGGCATTTCTGGCCATGACCGAAGGCTCGGCCATGCGTCGCATTGGCTATGCTCAGTGGCAACGCAATCTGGCTATTGGCCTAGGCAACAGCCAAGGGGGCGACGAGGTGGTTTTCGCACTTAAGCAAGGACTGGGCCGGGTTAACGCCATGGTGGATGAACACATCCACTGGGCCTTGGCTCAACTCGACGGTTCTTGAACGAACAGTTTGGCGCGGTAATGGCGCAGCTCCTCGATGGATTCACGAATATCCGCCAGTGCCGTGTGCTGATTGGTTTTCACCACACCCGAGGCGATGGCCGGATGCCAACGCTTCGCCAGTTCCTTAATACTGCTGACATCGATCATGCGGTAATGCAGGTAGCTCTCGAGGGTTGGCATGTAGCGGGACAAAAACCGCCGGTCCTGCCAGATGGTGTTGCCGCACAAAAGAGCCGCCCCCGGCTCAACGTGTCTTTCAATAAAGGCAAGGGACAGCGCTTCCGCCTCGGTCTCGCTAACACCTTCGGACGCGATGCGCTCCAGCAACCCCGATGCGCTGTGATGGGTTTGATTCCAATCATCCATACCATCAAGCAATGACTGGGGCTGGCTAATGGCCAGCACCGGCCCTTCTTCAATGACGTTTAAGTCACTGTCGGTAATGATGGTCGCCATTTCGATGATTCGGTCGTGGGACGGGTCTAGGCCGGTCATTTCCAAATCGATCCAAACCAAATCGGAACTCACTGATTTCTCCTGTTTGTTCGCCTGTTTCCGCTATGATGCAACTCTAACCTTACGCGGAGCGCCATGTGTACCACCAACACCCGGTAGAAGTGCTGGAACCTGATGTCGTAGCAGACTTGCCCGAGGGCGATACCCTCTTGGTGCAAATCACTTCAAGGGCTCTGTACGAGCAAGCGCACATTCCCGGTTCTGTTTTGGTAGAACCGTCTGAGTTGGTTTGCGGTATCCCGCCGGCCACTGGCAAGCTGCCATCATTGTCCGAGATTGAAGCCACATTGACCAGAATTGGTTATCAGCCAGATCAGAAAGTCATTGCCTTTGATGACGAGGGCGGCGGCTGGGCGGGTCGTTTTTTTTGGACCCTAGACATAATCGGCCATTACGACTGGGCTTATTTGGATGGCGGGCTTCATGCCTGGCATGGAGCCGGACTACCTCTGAGCCAAAGCCCCACCCCAGTTGAACCCAGCGCGGCCTTGGGCCTTGCCATCGACTCGGCCCCCATTGCCGAGATCGCCGACGTAATGGCTGCATTAGACGATGAAACCTGCGTTATTTGGGATGTTCGCTCGGCGGAGGAATACGCAGGACTACGGTCCGGTTCCGCCCGTGCGGGACACATACCCGGAGCGGTGAATCTGGACTGGGAACTGCTAAAGGACAGCGGCCGCCAACTGCGCTTGGTGGAAGACCTTGATAGCCTTGCGTCTTCACTGGGATTACTGGCCGCAGATCACGTGATCACCCACTGCCAAACCCATCATCGTTCCGGTCTGTCGTACTTGGTAGGTCGCTTGCTCGGCTTACACGTAAGGGCTTACCACGGTTCTTGGGCAGAGTGGGGCAACGACCCAGACACCCCTATTGTGAATCCGTCCGAGACAGGTGGGTTATGAGCACGTTTTTCCTGAGCCTGCAAAAAGTCATGCCTCAACGTGGCTTGTCTCGCCTTGTGGGCTGGTTAGCCCAAAGCGAGATCACCGTTATAAGGCGCACCTTCATTCATCTGTTCGCCAAGGCCTATGATATTTCTTTGGCAGACGCACAGCGCAAACATCTGGACGATTACAGCAGCTTCAACGACTTTTTTACCCGGGCGCTGGCCGACGGGACCAGGCCGCTGCCCGACGAACCGAAAGCTCTCGCTTGCCCGGTGGATGGCACAGTAAGCCAAATCGGGCAGATTCAAAGTGACCTACTAATGCAAGCCAAGGGCCATCAGTACACGCTGAATTCGCTGGCAGGCGAGACCGGCAAAGGATTTGAAAACGGCGACTTTTGCACCATTTACCTCGCGCCCAGCAACTATCACCGTATTCACTTGCCCTGTGATGCCAAACTGGTGGAAACCCGAGCCATTCCCGGCGCTCTATTTTCAGTAAATGGCGTCACCGAGGCAGGCATTCCCGGCCTGTTCTGTCGTAACGAGCGACTGGTCTGTCGCTTTGAAACCGAATTCGGCCCCATGCTTTTGGTTCTGGTCGGCGCGCTTATTGTCGCCTCGATTGAAACCGTGTGGGAAGGGCCAGCCTCACCATACCGTGAGGAGATCGTGACGACCCACGACCAAGATTTTAAGCGCGGGGATGAGATCGGGCGTTTCTTGCTGGGCTCTACGGTTATTTGTTGCTTTGCAAAGGACGCGGTAGTGTTAGCCAACAATATTAATGAGGGCTGTATTGTCCAGCTCGGGCAAGCTGTGGGGACTTTTAATCTATAGAGACATTCAACCCTCGTTAACGTCGCGGAGACCCAATGTGATCGAAACATTTACCCACCCCTATCCCTGGCAGGCGATCGATCACTCGACTCAAACTACCGGCGCAGCCATCCTTCAAGGCGCACTGTCCCCGTCTCTTGTGCAATCGCTCAATGCTGAAATAGATTCCTACCTTGAAACGTCCAAGCTTGGCTTGCCCGCAACCGGTTCAACGGACTACGACAAATTTCTCGGGCATAACACCGTTCGGATGCATGGACTGATCGAAAAATTTCCTTCCAGCCCAGAGGTTATCGGCGAGACAAACGTTGTGGAATGGGCCAGGAGAACCATGGGATCGCTTGCCGGCGAGGTGCTCCTCAACGCCGGTGAGCTCATTGAAATACGACCCGGCGAACCTCGTCAGCAGGCCCACCGAGACTCAGACTCTTGGCCAATCCCCCTAGGCCCCGATCCCTTTATCGTTAACGCCATTTACGCCTTGGACGACTTCACCGAAGAAAACGGAGCCACATGGATTGCGCCAGACAGCTGGCGCTGGCCCAAGGCGCAACGAGCGGAATCATCCGATTACGCACGCGCGGTAATGAAGAGAGGAGATGCCATTATCTTTCGTGGCGATTTGATTCACCGCGGGGGCGCTAACAACAGCGACAAACCAAGGCGAGCTTTGTCCATCTCGTACTGCGCTGGATGGCTCAGAACCGTGGAAAACACCTTTATGAACCACTCGTTGGACACCATTCGCGGTCAAAGTGAACAGATCAAGGTGCTGTTGGGCTTCGGCGCCTATGATGGACAAGATCAGCAAAGTGGCATGCTGGGCCTCTACGAAAACGGCTACCCCGGGCGCTATCTGGAGGATCACTAGACCCATTCGATAGCATTTCCCAGAAATTAGCTTCCCCGAAACGCGAGAACGGCTGACAGATCCTTCGCCCCAACCGCTAGCATCACCAATCGATCAAAACCCATGGCAACCCCAGCACACGCGGGCATACCGTGCTCTAACGCCGCCAAGAAAGGCTCATCCACTTCCATAGCTGGCAGGCCGCGCTGTTGGCGTATTTCGCTGTCCGCCGCAAATCGTTGGCGGTACTCCTCTGGATCCAGCAACTCCCAGTAACCGTTTGCGATTTCCACGCCGTCGATCACCAGTTCAAACCGGGCTGCGGTTTTTCCGTCTGGGTTGAGGCGGGCCAACGCAGCTTGATCTGCCGGGTAATCGGTGATGAAGAACCGTCCGGGGGTTAGCCGCTCACAGGCTTCGGCGAAGGCAAGATCCAGTGCATCGCGAGAACGCTCTTCGTCTTCGCCAACCAAGTCTGCGTAGGTAAGGTGCTGATAGGGTTTGCATCCCAACAATAAGTCCACCAAATCCGCCACTTCATGCATCAGCTGATGGTGGTCAAAACCGAGTCGATACCACTCCAGCATGATGAATTCAGGGTTGTGCAAACGCCCTTGCTCGCCATGGCGAAAGGCCGGGCCGAGCTGATAGCAACTGGGCATGCTCGCTGCGAGTAGGCGCTTGATGTGGTATTCCGGCGAGGTTTGCAGGTAGCCATAACCCGGCACCTGAATGCTTTGCACATCGGGTTCTGTGACCGAATGCTCGGCCAGCACCGGCGTTTGTACCTCCAACACATCGCGTTGGGCAAAAAAGCCCCTAGTCTGAGTCAGCAAACCGGCGCGCTGCTGCAGATGCTCGATGCTTGCCGAGGGCCGCCATTCACTCATGGGTGCGCGGCTATTAGGTCTTCGCGCGGGAGACGTATTCCCCTGTGCGGGTGTCCACTTTCAGCACATCGCCAATATTAATAAACAGCGGCACGCCCTTGATGGTGGCGCCGGTGGAAAGGGTTGCTGGCTTGGTGCCGCCGTTGGCTGTATCGCCCTTCAGACCCGGATCGGTGTCGGTGACTTCCAGCTCCACAAAGTTTGGCGGGGTGACAGCGATGGGATCGTCATTCCACAGGGTGACTTGATAGATGTCCTGCTCTTTAAGCCAGTTCTGACAGTCCGATACTGCCGCAGCACTGGCAGCGACCTGTTCGTAACTGTCGTCGGTTTTCATGAAATGCCAAAACTCCCCATCGGTGTAGAGGTATTCCATGTCGAGGTCAATCACATCCGCCGCCTCGATGCTCTCGCCGGACTTGAAGGTGCGTTCCCAAACACGGCCGTTCATGAGATTACGCATTTTGACGCGATTGAACGCTTGGCCCTTACCCGGCTTCACAAACTCGTTTTCCAAAATGTTGCAGGGGTCGCCGTCCAGCATTACTTTCATGCCGGATCGGAATTCGTTGGTAGAATAGGTAGCCATAGTTTTGCATTCATCCGTTGGTAAGCCCTCATGATAACCCCGAACCGAACCGCGTGGCAGCCCGACACGTGGCAAAAGCTGCTGCAGAATGCATTTCGCCAGCCTCAGGCGCTGCTGGATTACCTCGGGCTGGAAAGCAGCAGCCACGCCACAGACCACCAACCAGATTTCAAGATGCTGGTGCCAGAGCCTTTCGCCCGGCGCATGCAGCCCGGCAACCCAAGCGACCCTCTGCTGTTGCAGGTGCTTCCCAGCGATGACGAAAATCAACACACCGACGGCTTCACGCTGGATCCCCTCATGGAAACAGATCCAACCCTGAGCTTTCAACGCGCACCAACTTTGATCCAGAAGTACCAGGGGCGCGTCCTCATGATTACCACGCCTGGCTGCGCCGTTAACTGCCGCTACTGTTTCCGGCGACACTTTCCGTATCAGGAGCACCGGCCTACCGCCCACGGCGAAGCCCTCGCGGTTATCGGGGCCGACCCCAGCGTTACAGAGGTCATTTTATCCGGTGGCGACCCCCTGCTGCTGCCGGATCGAGCCATGAATGAGCTGTTCGAGGAGATCAACGCCATCGATCACGTTAGGCGCATCCGTTTGCACAGCCGCCTGCCCATTGTGCTACCCCAGCGCGTCACGGATGAATTGTTAAGCGTGTTCACACAAAGCCGATGCCCAGTGACCTTGGTCGTACATTGCAACCACGCTCAGGAGTTAAGTTCAGATACGGCCCATGCGTTTGCGCAGCTTCGACAGGCTGGTGTGCATCTGCTTAACCAAAGCGTATTGCTGCGCGGGATCAATGACCAAACCACGACCCTGTGCCAACTGTCTGAGGCGTTATTCGACCAAGGCGTGCTGCCCTACTACCTGCACATGCCAGATCCGGTGGCTGGCACCGCCCACTTTTATGTAACGGACCAAGAAGCCCTTAGGCTGCACGATGAAATGAGGACAATCCTCCCCGGATACTTACTACCACGATTGGTGCGTGAAGAAGCCGGCAAGGCATCAAAGTCGGAACTGAGAGCAGAAACGATACAGACTCTACATCCAGCCTGAATACCCTGCTTTTGAGGGAAACCGCTTAGGTGAAAACCCAAGGTTATTGACCAAGCAAGTTCCGGCCCACCGCGGTGTATTGACTGTCTTTTGAAAACACCACGTGATTCGAGGCTACTGCAATATCCCTTACCGCCCGCTGCACCGGATTATCCAAATGGCCACCACTGGCACCGGTGACATCGGCGAGCTGGATGGAGGCCTCCTTACAGGTGTGCACGGCGAAAGCAATCTGAGACAGCCAATGAGTCCGTTCTTCTGAGTTTGCCTCATTGCGCTTACTCATCACGTCTTGCAGCACGCTTCGCATCAGCAGCTCTGCGGTTTCCACTTTCAACGAAACCTCACCAAGCACCTTACTGACATCGGGTTGAGGCATGCCGGAACGCAGGACTTTGTTCGTCAGCTTGCCCCGCATTTGTTCAGCAAAGTTCGAAAGCGCCGACTGGGCCGCGCCTAAAATGGGTAAGCCAGCAGCAAAACCAAGCACCGGCATCAAAGGCGTGCGATAAAGCGGCCCGGCAAAGCGTGCGGATATGCCGCTGGTGGCATCCAGAATGCTCTGAAAAGGCAAGGCACGATCCTGGGGTATGAAGACGTCGTCCACTTTGAAATCCCACGAGCCGGTGGCGCACATGCCGCTCATAAACCACGTGTCGACTAGCTCAACATCTTCGATGGGCAAAAGAAAGAACGTCGGCGTTGGCGTCTGCTCAACCATGGCGATACCGCCGGCTAACACCCACCGGCTGTGCAAAATACCGGTGCCCCACTGCCACTGCCCACTCAGCCGGTAGCCTCCGTCGACGGCTTCGGCGGTGCCAGCGCCGACATTTAGGGTGGCAGGAGCAAGGACATAATTGTCCTCCCCAAAGACCGTGCTGCAGACTTCATCGGAGTAGTTTAAAACCCACATATTGTGCTCGATAAGAAACCCGGTGAGCCAGCCCATGGAAGCATCAGCTCGAGACAGGGTCAGCACAACATCGAAAAAAGTGTCCAAATCCGCCTCATGGCCGCCGTAAGCCTTCGGCACCATTAGGGCAAACAGGCCGCTTTCTTTGATTGCTTGAATCACGTGCTCTGACGGCCGGCGGGCAGCCTCCGCGGCTCGAGCATTGTCACGAAACAAAGGCGCCAAGGCCTCGGCGCGTTCGAGCAAATTTGACACACAACCCTCCTCAATCCACCGTCTTTACGGCGGCTGTTCCTGCCTGAATTTACCGCCAAGGTTTTCTGCACACCCAGTCACCCTAGCCGAACCCCACATAGGTTCAAGCCGCAGTCTCACGCTCAGATTAGGTGCAACCAACTGTACGTGACCCCGGGTGCCGCCCGCCATTACACTACGTGGCCCCGCCTGCCCGCCTTTCAAAGGCCAACAGGCGAATAAGTTAGGTCGTGCCTGCAAGCGACGACGCGTTCAATTTTTAGGAAGTGCTATGACAAATTTAACCAACAAAGTATTTATCATTACCGGCGGCAACGGTGGTATTGGCCTTGGCATGGCAGAAGGAATTGCGGCCGCCGGCGGATCGGTTGCGGTATGGGGTCGAAACGAGGCCAAAAATGCTGAGGCTCTGAAGGCCCTCAACGCCTTGGGCGGCACCCACCGAGCTTATGTTTGTGATGTGGGCGATGAAGCGCAGATTGTTCAGTGCATGAAGCTCACCACCGACGACTTTGGCCGCCTCGATGGCTTATTTGCCAACGCCGGCCGCGGCGGCACCGGCAAGTCGTTTGTGGATATGTCGCTGGCGGACTGGCGATCGGTTATGGCCATTAATCTAGACGGCGTTTTTCTCACCCTGCGAGAAGCCGCCAAGGTACTGATCGAGCAAGGCGAAGGCGGTAGCTTAGTCGCGGTTTCGTCAACATCGGCCATTCACGGTGCCGCAGGTAACGAGGCATACGGCACGGCAAAAACAGGCTTGAATGGCTTGGTCCGCGCCCTTGCCGTGGGTCTTGCCCGTCACAACATTCGCGTCAACTCTCTTTTACCCGGCTGGACCAAAACTGACCTAGCCTCGGGTAGCTACGAAAACGATACCTTTCGTACGGTGACCACCAAGCGCACCCCGGTACGGCGTTGGGCAGACCCTAGCGAGTTTCGTGAAGTGGGCGCGTTCTTGGCAGACACCTCTTTGACTTTTCACACCGGCCAAGAGGTGACTGTGGATGGAGGTTATACGGTCTTCTAGGATAACGAGGGGCTTGGCGAGATCACCGGTTTAGTCAATCCCGCCCAGTGTTTTGACGTTCGCCGTCAAACCCAGACCCAGCCAGCGTCGTAATTCAGGGCTAAGCTGGGCTTTCGTCGTTTCGGACAAACCCACATTGAAGTTCCACTGTGGGCGGATGAACGAGCGCACGTAGTAACCAAACAGCAGCGCCCGATCTTGATCCTCGGTTCGGTTTTCTCCCGATGTGTGCCATAGCCGTCCCTCCATGATGATTAGGCTGCCTGCCTCGGCCTCGAAGGGCACCATGGCTTGCTTGGGATCTTCGGGCAATTCGCTTCGACGCTGAAAGTGATGGCTACCAGGCAAATAAAGAGTGGCGCCGTTATCGGCGTAGACATCGTCCAAGCACCAAATGGCGTTTACGCTCCAGGGCGCATGCCAAGGTTCCGGGATGACGATGGCCAGATCCGAATGAACCGCCATCGAACCACTGCCGGGCTTGGCGGTGTTGGCGGTAAAATTGGAAATAATGAAATCGTCTTCGAGCAGCCATCGCACCGCTCCAATCGCAGCGGGATGAGCAATTAACTTTGCGAACAGTGGGTCAAGATCCAGCAGATTAAAAACGCGAACATTTGCGTCATTTGGATCCAGGTCACTGATATAGGTTGGCATACTCCTGCGGCGGCTTTCTGCGGCGGCCAAGGTCAAACTCTCACGCGCATGCGCCAACGCCGGCGCGTCGAGCACGTCAGGTAAAATGCAAAAGCCATTTTCTTGAAGCGCTATTTTTTCATCATCTGACAACATAGTGATTCCCCCGCCGTTACAGACCCTATCGAGCATCTAGACTGTAGCCCGAATGCCAGTAACGACGCAGTCCATATCCGCCTATGATTCGCGCTGATATGCTCGAACTCCTGACTATCAGGCTGTCTATGCCCAGACCGGAGAATACTTTGAGCTATCAGTACATCAACGTTAACTGCAAAAACCATATCACCCGAATAACGCTTAACCGGCCCGAGGTGATGAACGCGCTCCATGCCCCTATGCACGATGAACTAGAGAGCGCCTTCAATGAGTTCACTGGCGACGAACAGCAGTATCTTTGCGTCATCGACGGCGCCGGTGATAAAGCATTCTGTGCTGGCAGCGATCTGAAATCCATTGCCGCACAAGGCCGCCACGCCGGTTATCCGGAACACGGATACGCAGGATTAATCGAGCGGTTCGATTTGAACAAGCCGGTTATTGCTGCGGTAGACGGCTTCGCGCTAGGGGGGGGATTTGAAATTGCACTGGCATGCGATCTGATCGTTGCCACGCAGCGGTCCTCATTCGGCTTGCCCGAACCCTTGGTTGGCGCCGTCGCTCTTGGTGGCGGTGTTCATCGACTGGCCCGGCAAATAGGGCTTAAGCAAGCCATGGGCTTAGTGCTGAGCGCCGAGCGAGTCAGTGCAACCGAAGGTTATCGAATGGGTTTCGTTACCCAAGTGGTCGGTAACGAGGACTTGGACACTGCCGTGTCCCAATGGTGCGACAAGATACTGGCCGGAGCACCCCTGGCGATTCAGGCCTCCAAAGAAGCCATGCATCGGGGGCTGGACGAAAACAGCCTAGCCCAAGCCATGTTAGCTCAAGAAAACTATCCCACGTTTTACCGCTGGCGCCGCTCGGATGACGCCAAGGAAGGCCCCAAAGCGTTTGCTGAAAAGCGCAAGCCCCAGTGGTCGGGCAAATAGGCGCTAGCACTGCCATACCCCTTGGGTTCT
>Ga0181579_10000817_pt1 | contig 25830 bp, 18 predicted proteins | sample 071ome_24_FD_132996 | JGI IMG/M metagenome (GOLD analysis project Ga0181579, IMG submission 132996) | Coastal salt marsh microbial communities from the Groves Creek Marsh, Skidaway Island, Georgia - 071402CT metaG (megahit assembly) | ecosystem: Environmental > Aquatic > Marine > Intertidal... | reverse complement strand
TATGTATGGTTTTATGGATGCCCATCTCAAGCCACCGGAAGCGACGGTCACAAGGCTGGTCGGGCAGTGATTTCGAACTCAGAGTTTATCCGCTAAGTTGTCCAGCGCGCCCGAGTCAGTGCTAATCAAAATGGTCAAATCGCGGTTACCTTCGGGATCGGCCTGCAGCCAAATGTCGATAGCCTGGTGTCCGGGATTGGGTTCATCCCAATAGTAGGGGGGAGGGTCCAAAGAGTCGGATCGCAGGGTGAAGGGCACATCTTCCGGCAGGGCGACCTTCAAGTAACAGGTTTTTCCGTCCTGCTTCAGTATCGCCCGATCGCCGTCAACGCTGACATCGGCTTGCGTGACCATCCGCCAATGCAGAGAAGCCGAGTTTCTTCCTTCGTGCTCGAAAGGCTTGCGAGCGCCAGCGATGCGGTCATCGATTTGCAGCACTTTCATGTCGTGCACGGTAAACGTTCGTTTGTAAGTTTTGACATGCGCCTGGTTCACTACGCTCAAGTCTACCGAGCTACTAAGCCGATTATCTTGTACTACAATATTGGATAAAGGCGCTGGTTCAGTGACGTCGTGTAATTGCTCGTCAATGAGCATGAGGTTGTGGCTGTAGGGTCCGAGACGAAAGACGCGCCAACGATCGGAATTTTGTCGCCGATCCCAGAGGCCTACGTTTTTCGATTCCAGACTGAGATAGGTTTGCGCGCCGAGGTCTACCGCCCAACGAACGCCTTCATCCTCGTAGATGAAACTGCCGGCATCCATGTGGGCGTGGCTAATAGAACCGAGGCCTCCTTTGAAGCCGAGGAAGAAGGCGTTTGTATCGACCCAGCTGGATCGTATCATGGCAACGGGATTGTCGCCATGCCCTTGCCAGAACTGGGGCAGATCGGATTCAAGGGATGCCTGGCTAGGAACATCTTCAGGATACCACAGGGCGGTAAAGGCCAGGGTGCGATGGCGAAAATTGTCCCTTGTCCACTCGCCTGAGGTCAGCAAGTTCTTGATCAATCTCCGGCTTTCCAGATGAGCTGTCGGCATGCCATAGGTTTTGGCGAACCAAGTTGCCGCGGGCGAGTAGTAGAGACGCGGTCCACTGTCAAAAAAGTTGTAGAACTTTCCTGTTGGGGTGACCGACATGGCCCGAAAACCCATGGATTTCTTGAAGGACACGTGGTTCTCTAGCCCAAAGCTATGGCCCACAGCCCGGTTGAGCAGATCGATAAAGAAAATGGAGAATTCGGTCCCGTAATTCCAGTAGGTCGGACCCTCTGGATACACTCCATCGGGATCGGTTTCCGCCATGGCGATGGGAACGGCTTTGATGGCCCGATTGATGATTCTTTCGGTCAAGTCCGGTTGCCGATCCGCGATAAGAATGGCTCCCGCTGTGAGACCTGAGTGGCAAACGGGATTCCAGTTATTGTTGTAATACATCCACCAATTTGTGGAAAGAGATTCATCCAAGGAAGGTTCGAGCCCTTTTTCGATGATAGCCTGAAGGTAGCGATCCCGTTGCTCGGCGCTTAGCTCATCCCATAGCCAATCGACCGCTATGGATACGGCTAGCGTCATTTCTCCCACATCCAGGTAGTGTCGCGGATTCCAATTGGGAAACCCGGTGACGTGGTCCAGGTAGGCGATCGTTTTTTCTTTGTATTTGTCTTCCACGTACACACGATACAGAAAGGCGAAGGTGCTCAAGTGCTTAAGGGCTGTGCGAGACTCGTCCAGCAAGCGAATACCTTTGAGCCGGTACTGGGCGGGTTCGGCTGTGAGGAGGGCTTCTCCGGTCTCGCGAATAAATGCGAGAAGCTCTTGGCCTAGCGGATCCGACAGTCTAGCTCTCAGCCGATCGAAATCTTCCTTGGAGGCGAGAAGTTTGGGATGGTCCTCTCGGATTTGGCTCGCTTGGATGCCTTGTCCCTGGGAGATAGGCGAAGCAATAAAGAGGAGCGTTAGCAAAAAATGAGCGATTCGTCCGATAGGCATCTGGAAAAGAATGAAATAGGCTACGGCTACTTTAAAAGGCGATCAGGACCGGCCTTTGCGCTTCACCTCGGCGGGCAAGGTCTTGCGCCATTTTTCGATTTCAGTGGCGAGTTGCTGGGTGATCTCCGGATGCGATCTCGCGATGTTGGTCGTTTCTCGCGGGTCATTGGTCAGATTGTAGAGTTCGGGTCCGCTCCGGTTCAGGTGGAGTTTCCAGGGTTCAAGAAGAACGGCTTCTCCTTTCACTTTCCAAAATAGTGGCCGTGTAGGGTTTCGTTCACTCCCGCGCCAAATATCGGCGACATTGAGACCTTCGAATCGGCCGGAGTCGTAGTCGGTATTCGTCAATGAGCACAGAGTGGGTAGCCAGTCCAGACCAGATAGAATGCTGGTATTATTGACGTGATTAGCCAGCACTTGGCCGGGCCAACGGAGGATGAAAGGTATGCGCACGCCGCCCTCGTACTTTTCGTGTTTCCCGCCTCGCAGACCGCCAGACCAGCCGAGCATATTGGCCTTGTAAATCATATCCATGTCTTTCTGGCGATCGTTTTGAATAGCCCCATTGGGCGCCGCTCCCTGGTCGCTGGAAAAGACCACGATAGTATTGTCGGCCAGCTCCAATTCGTCGAGCGCCTGGAGCACACGACCGACCGCTAGATCTAGCGAGTAGACGTCAGCTAGGTAGTTGCGGAAGCACTCTTCGACTGAGAATCCCCATTCCCGAGTGTTAGCGAACTTTTCCGCCATGTAGGAATCGAATTTAGATTCGTCCAGCTTCAGATTAGCGATGACTTCAGGCAGCGTATTTGAAGGGGGTACTGGATAGTGGGAGATGTGGCCCCAAATGTTCACATAGAAGGGCTTGTCTTGGTGGCGTTTGATGAAGTCGATAGCGGCTGAATAGAGGTCATCATCGCGACCGGCTGATCCGTCCGAGTTTCCGATGATCTTCACCTCATCGAGTCCGTAATCGTCCTCGGGAATACCATCGTTGTCGGGCCCGATGTGCCATTTGCCAAAGTGACCAGTAACATAGCCTTCTTTGTTCAAGAGTTCGGAGATGGTCACTTTGTCGCCAAAACCATAATCCGCCATGTAGGCATCGAAGCTAGCGGGATGATGACTGGTCATGAAACCAGTCCGGCTGGGACAGCAAGTGACGCCCGTGGCGTAGCAGCGAGTGAAGCGAGTGCCTTCCTCCGCCAGACGATCGATATTGGGCGTGACTGCATACGGGTGTCCGTAACATCCAAGGTCGCCCGTACCCAAATCGTCGGCGAACATAAAGACAACGTTAGGGCGTTGATCGGTGGATTCTTGGGCCCAAACTTGGAATGAGCACATCAAAAGCCCAAGGAACAGTGATCGGAATAGAGAAATTTTCATTCTAGCTCAATCTATTTAGCATTGGGTTCTCAAATGGGAACGGTAAAAAGGCAGAAAGCTCATGAATAGGAGCTAGTCGGTGGAATTACAGACTCGCATCGCATTTAGCTGAGGCGTATCTCCATTGTATTGATTATGAAACGCCCCTCTTCACTCTTCGCTCTATCAGCACTCGTTCTCTCCATCGCCGCCTACGGACAACCGTACTTGGGCAACGGCATCAAGATCGGCGACACCACGGATGCATCGACAATTGTGTGGGTTCGGTTGACGGAGAGATCGGAGCCCAAGTGGGATGGTCTCAAGTGGCTGGGGGTGACGGATCGCTCCTTCGATGTGGGCGAATTGGGAGAGAAGCAGTTTCCCCAGGGAGCGACTTTGCCGGAAATGGAAGGCAGCTTGATGGGTGCCCCGGGAAGTGTGCGCTTGACTTGTTGGCAGGCTAATCGGCCGCGGGCAAAAAAGCAAAGCGGTTGGCTAGAGGTCGACTCGAATGGCGACTTTACCCGCAATGTGACGATCGATGGCTTGAAGTCGGACCAAACCTATGAGTTGAAAGTGGAAAGCCGTTCACCTTCAGGCAAGGCTGGCCAAAGCCTGACCGCATCCTTCCGCACCGCTCCGGGTTCGAAGAAAAGCGATCCTTTTCGATTCGTCGTTTCTACCTGCCAGAGCTGGATAACTCGCGATAAAGGCACGGCCGGTATCCAGATCTATGATCACATGCTGGATCTCGACCCGGATTTTTTCGTCCACTTGGGCGACATCGTCTATTACGACAAGAAAAGCGCGGGCGGGGATGTGGATGCCCTGACTCCGGAGCTAGCCCGCTTTCACTGGAACCGTTGGTACGGTTGCTATGACGTAGTTAAATTCCACCGACAGATAAACAGTTTCTTTATCAAGGACGATCACGATACTTTGACCAATGACAGCATACCCGGGCAAAGCGTGGGTAACCTAACTTGGGATAATGGCTTGGCCATCTTCAAGGAGCAGGTCCCTATAGGCGACCCGACCTACCGCACGCGTCGGTGGAGCAAGGATCTCCAATTTTGGATCGTTGAGGGCCGCGATTACCGGAGTCCGAACCGTATGCCAGATGGCACAGGGAAAAGCATCTGGGGACCGGAGCAAAAGGAATGGTTTATGGATGGCGTTCGAGCTTCGGATGCCCCGTTCAAAATACTATTTTCGCCTACCCCCGTGGTCGGCCCGGACCGGGAAAACAAGAAAGATAATTACGCGAATTCGAATTGGACTCACGAAGGGTCGCAGATTCGCCAGTTCTGCGCGGAGAACAACGTTATTGTCATCTGCGGCGATCGGCATTGGCAGTATCACAGTATCGATGACGGAACGGGGACGCACGAATTCTCATCCGGCGCCACTACCGAGGCCCACGCCGGGGGGTTCAGCCTAGATTTGAAAACGGACGAGCATCAGTACCTGGCCATTATAGGCGGATTTCTTAGCGGCGAAATCATGCCAGGAAAAGCGGGCCGACGTCAGCTCATCATGCGCCACCACAGAGTTGACGGCAGTTTAGCCTACGAGTACGCGTTCACTCGGTGAGACGTGTATCGCCGGCGGGAGCTTGGACCGAATCTAACCCCAGGCTCCTAAGCGTGACATTTAAGTTTCTAACGTTGGAAGATAAAATGGCGAATTAATGGGTATCAATCATCCTGAGGTGATGGATCCAGATACATTCGCCAGCTGTGTTGGGGCTGGAAACCTAGCAAACGCTTGGCCTTGGCGTTGGAATAAAAAGTTTCCTGGGCTCCGTGGTCTTCCGCGATCGGAATTCCGGCGTAGAACTGGGCGCAAAGCTCTTGACTGGTTTCACTGACCGAATGGTCGTCGTTGGATACATTGAAAATTTCGAATCCCAGGCCATCAGTCTTCAGGCAACGGTCCACCATTTGTCCGAGATCACGAGCATCGATGTAGGCGAAGATATTTCGGAGCCGCAGTTTCGGATCCTTCATAAAGGCTGGGAATCTCGCCTCGTATTCATGCGGCTCGATAACGTTGTTGATTCTTAGCCCGTAGATGTCCGCTCCAGATCGTCGTTGGAAGGAACGGGCTGTGGTCTCGTTAACTACTTTAGACATGGCGTAGCTATCCATGGGAACAACGGGATGCTCCTCATCGATGGGCAGATAGTCGGGTTTCAATTCGCCATCGGCGAAGCAAATGCCGTAAGTGGTCTCGGAAGAGGCGAAGACGATTTTCCGTACGCCCATTTTCAAGGCGGCATCGATCACGTTGTAGGTTCCAAGCGTGTTCACCCGGTAGCATTCATTGTCCGAGGTGAGCAGCATGCGTGGCACCGCGGCGAAGTGGACGACCGCATCGAATTTCGGAACGCCTGTTCCCGGCAACATCTCGTCGAAGCCGGCGTAGGAGGCCATCACGTCGTACATTTGGCCGGCGTCAGTGATATCGGCAATCCGGCTGTCTACCCCGTCCGCCTCGAGGGGGACTTTGTCGACGTTGAGAACGCGATGACCTGCGTTGATGAGGTAGGGCACGGCGTGGCGACCCGCTTTACCGCTGCCGCCTGTGAATAGAATCCGCATCGTATCTTTTCTTTTGTAGGTCTGGTTTATATCCAGTCAGCGAACGCGTTTCGCTTAATCGAAGGCCAACTCCAGCCGATCTATCATGGGCTTGGACTTGTTATCTGTGGAATCCTTGATTCTCATTTCGATCTGAAATCCGTATCCATCCGGCAACTTCGAGAGATCAAGAGCCGCGGGCGCTTTGGCGATTTGTTTGGAGAATCCTTTGATGTAGTCGTAGGTTTCTTTCACTTCCTGCCATTTCGTCCGCTTATCGATCTTGCCATCATTGTTGGTGTCGACACCGACTCGGGCCTCGACCGTTTCCACCCAGGGACCGGGGCTGACGAAATCGTTCGGCTGTTGGGTAGCCAAGTAGAATTGGCCTTCGGCGAAGCAAACGTCAGGATCGGGGTGTCCGTTGCCAATATGGTCGCACCACGTAAACTGCTCGTCGATTGAGGAAGCGGTGAACCAGCCCACGCTCATTTGGTGTCCGCCTGCTGGATCGTAGTCGCCAAAAAGATAATACTGACCGCCGATGCAGATGGCGGCCCAATCGCCGTAGGCTTCTTGTTCCGGCTCGTGGATCTCGTATTCGGCGATGTCGGATTTGAAACGGGTCGGGTCCTCCTTGGTCCAGTGCGGGTGCTTGTAAGTGGCGAATTTGCCCGTTGGCGTGGTACGATTATCGACTGCGGGGGCTTTAAACACGAAATTGTCCAGGCCGTTGGGGCTGACCGCATGGCCCGCGACCGATGAATCCCAGGAGCGATCGCGGGCATTGATGGGGCTCCAGTCCTCGATGATGACGTGCATATTTCCCTCAAGGTCGCGAATGAAGCCCGCGTCGGAACCATGGGACGGATCGCGGACGGCGATCCCCATATTCTTGCCTGGCTCGCCATCGAAGAGGTCCTCATCGACGTAGACGTGCGGGTCTTGATCGTTGGGGAAATCGTAGTAGATTAGCGTTTTCCCTCCTATCTGCTCCGCGCTGGTAACCCAGCGAGAAAATTGTTCGGTTACTGGCCCGTGGTGTACCCAGTTCTTCATGTCGCGACTTTGCCAGGCGTGATAACCTCCTTTACCCGGCTTGAGCCCGCCGGGAGCATCGTATTGATTCGGAAAACGGGTGGTTTGCAGTGGCATGTCGAAGCCCTCCAGCGCGGCGGGTTTGGGGTCGGAAGGGGGCAAGGGTTTCGGCTGCTCGCCACGTCTAGACCGAGGCTGGCCACTGCCGTAGCGTCCGAATATCCAGTAGTTGTCGGGACCCAAAGTTAGAAGAACCGGCGCGTCCTGCAGATTTGAGGGGCCTAGGTTGCCGATGGGATTCCAGTTTTGCCAGATGGGCGATTGAGTGACGGTAAGCGATGCTGCCGAACGCTTCGTATCGAACTTCTGGATCTTGGTTTTGAGAGCGCCTGACTTACCCGTGGGAGCCGCCAATCCGTCCTCTATCGCGATTCCCTCGGATGAAGCAATCGAGCTTTTCCAATCGGATTGTGTTTCGATTTTGAACGATTCAGCGTTTGCTGAAAGGGTGGTAAGAAAGAGGATAGCGGAAAGAATAGCAGACGTTCTCATTTTTTGGTGCATGGATGGATATCGAAATGGAAAAGGAACATAGGGCTCTATTTGCGAGCCGGGAACGTCTCGCGCCATCTGAAGTAATGTTCGAGGGTGGCCGGTTATACTCCTGCCAGGGTGCGAGAGCTGCCGCCGAAGCTATTGGTCTCGACGCCGAGCTTGTGGAGAATACTCAAGTAGAGATCCGATAGCGGTAGCTCTTCGAAAGTCATTTCTCCCCGCCAGCCAACATCGGTGCGGATACCGGAGGTGGCTTGGTTTTCTTCGTTCCCGGAACCGTACTTGAGGTACTGGCCGTGCTGGAAGCCCATGTTCTTACCGCCGGCAAGGATCAATGGGTAATTGCGGGAAAGGTGGAAGGCGCTGGAAGCGGATCCGAATAGGAGAACGGTATTGTCGAGCATGTTGCCGGTTCCGCCCACTTCGGGTGTTGCCTTTAGCTTGGTGAGGAAGCGTCCATATTCCTCGCTGAGGAAGTTGCAGTAAGTGCCGAAGTTCTTATAGCCGTCCGGCTCCTTGGTCTTGTGGCTGAGCTGGTGGGTGAGGTTGAAGCCCACCGCCCTGGCGAGGTAGTCGCTGACGCCGACACCATTTTCGCGACCAAGTTGGTAGGTCACGGTGCGGGTGGAGTCCGTTTTGAAGGCCAGGTAAATCAACTCGTACATGGTTTGCAGATAGACGCGGGGGTCTTCTGGCGTGATATCGAGCGTAAGGTGATCGACGTCCACTTGGGGCAGAGGAATATTGAGCCAGCGTTTGGCCTTCTCTATCTTGATTTCCGTATCCCGGACCGAATCCAGGTACTCTTGCAGCCGCTCTTGATCGCTGGTGGATAAGCGCTTTTTGAGCGAGCGAGCATCGGCCATCAAGTCGTCCAGAGCGGACTTGCTCATGGCCAGCCGTTTGGCAGCATCTTTGCTGCTCTTGACGAAGAGCATGTCGAAGATGTGCTTCGGCTTGTGCTCTGCGGGGATCGGGCGCCCGGCCTCGTTGAAAGAAATGGTGTGGGCTCCTCGAGGAGATCCGGTACCACCGTCCGTTGACAATACGAGTGACGAGTAGCGGGTGTGCTCGCCCTCTTGGGCGGCGAACACCTGATCGAGAGAAATGCTGTTTTGATAGTCGCCGTAGTCGCCCGTGTTCGCGCCCGTCAGAAACTGGTCGGCATTGGAGTGGCCATGCACGCCCCTAACGGAAGGATTGGAGAGCCCGCCGAAGATGGTGATCTCGTCGCGCAGGGGCTCCAAAGGATCGAGGCACTTAGTAAAGGTATAGTCCGTTCCCTTGCCGTGGGGAAACCAGCTCCAGTCCTTAAACGAAGGATCCTCCTTCAGCGGCATGGGCACCCCGTCGGGCATGTAGAAGGCAGCGAAGCGCTTCTTGTTCTGCGATCGGTTAGCCAGGGCTCCGAGCGCAAAGGTCTCGAAAACGGGGAGGGCTAGGGCAAATCCGCCTAGGCCCCGAAGAAATTTTCGGCGGTCGAGTGTGGAAAGTTTGGCGCTCATGATGGCTTTGGGATAAAATTCTGGGACTAGTGATTCCGGCGGTTGGGCTAAGAATCGATTATTTCGTTAGAAAAAGATCGGAGGAAACTATAAGGGAAATGAGGTCTGTAAGTCCATCTCCTTTATGGCGGAGCTTGGCTGCGAGGTCGTCAATGCTAGCCCGATCGGCGAAGCTGAGGGGTCGTCCCAAGGCGTAGGTGGCGAGTTTGTAGGTGATGGCTCGGCAGAATTGGTCCTGGCGATTCTCTAGGAGAAAGCGCTTTAGGCCATCGATACCGGTTAGGTCCTGCTTGTTGAAAAGCTTTGCCGAGGCGTCTACCGGTTTTCCGTCTATCGTGTCCCGCCAGCTGCCGGTAGCGTCGAAATTCTCGAATGCGATCCCCCAAGGATCGATTTTGGCATGGCAGGAATAGCAGGCCGGATCGTTGCGATGGTCCTCCATGCGTTCCTTGAGGGTCAATTTCAGGATTTCCGGGTCGCTTAAATCGATCTCGGGTACGGCCGCTGGAGGGGGCGGCGGCGGGTCGTCAAGCAGACTTTCAAGGAGCCAGATGCCACGCTTGAGAGGATGGGAGTCCTTACCATCCGAGTTCATGGCTAGCAAACCCGGTTGAGTTAGGAGCCCGCCCCTCACATCTTCTGGAGGCAGGTCTACTTTTTGGAAATCGGTCCCATGGACGCCCGGGATGCCGTAGTGCTGGGCTAGTCGCTCGTTGATGATGACGTAGTCGGCGTGGAGAAAATCGAGCACACTCCGGTTTTCTCGCAAAGCATCCAGGAACAGGGCGACGGGCTCGTTCTGCATCGCTTCCTTCAAATAGGAGTCGAATTCCTCGTTGACCTCTTCATCGACAACCAAGTAGTCCAGCAGCTGCATGCCCAGCCATTGGCGGGTAAAATGATTGGCGAAACGCTCTGATCGGGGATCGGCGAGCAACCGCTTCGTTTGCTGGGCGAGAATCGTAGGATCGCTCAGCCTGCGTTGTTCAGCTAACTCCCGTAGTTCCATGTCGGGTACGCTTGACCAAAGAAACATGGAGAGACGGGTTGCCAGTTCGTATTCGCTTAAGCGGTTGGGTCCAGAGTCCGTCTCTTTGGAATCATGCTGAACGAGGTATAGAAACTTGGGTGAGGAAATCACTCCGGCCAGAGTCTCGATCATGGCTTCCTGGAAGTCGTCGCTTACCGGGCGAAGGGCACGAAAAAGCTCAAGCTTTTGATCGATCTCCGCATCGGTAACAGGCCGCCGCCAAGCTCGAGGCATGAACGCCGCCAATACCTCGCGAGCGTATCGATTTTCATCGGCTTTCTGTTTGCTATCGATAAAAACCCGCGTATGCGACTCGGGCGGCCATTGCTGATAGACAGGCGCGATCACTTCGACGTAGTCGATCTGCACGCCAGCGGTGTAATTCTTGGAGGTATCCCGATGGACGTTTTGGAATTCCAAAAACTCCGTGGGATTGGGGATATCCCCCATTTTTTGAATACCGCGGAATAGATTCCGCGGCGTTTCGCCGAGCGGGATGGTCCATTCATAGAATTGAGGTTTTCCGGGAGGAGCCTTGATAGGGATATCACGATTTCCAATACGCCGAATACCTTCCGAGTTGTTGCTCGCCTGAAAGCCGAAGAACAGTCTTAGGCTGGGAATGCTATCATCTGTATCAGACGTTCTTGAGGCCCGGACGCGTACTCTCAGATCGCCGCTGTCCGGCAGCCAATCGCCCAGATCGAACTTAATTTCCCGTTGCGAGGGAACGACGACGACCTTCTTCAAGACTGGAGGAACGTTAGGCAAGGCGCGGCTAGGGGCGTGGGCCTGCTTGGCTCCGCTGTACCGATAGCCGGCTCGGAATCCTTCGCCAGTCTCGAGATCGAGGTAGTGGGTCTGAGTCGTGTTTCGAGCTTCCTGTTGCGTCTGTTTCTCTAGTTCCTTTTCAAAGTCTTCCGGATCTAGGGCGCCACTCTTGATTCTCCGATTGATGGTGGAAACGATCTGATCTTTCCGCTTCGCCATGGACTCATCCATAGTGATCCCGTAGTAAACCATTGCCGGGCGGTCCCCGCGAACGGTCGCTTTCTCCAGAGCGGCCCGACCCAGTTCACGATACTTCTCGAATTGCTTGACCGACATCTGCAGCATTTCCGAGCTGTTCTCGAAGCCGTCTTCAGAAGCGGTTTCCGGCGGGAGGTTCTTGGCGAAATCGTAGGGAAGCCCTAGAAGGTCTTGTAGCGCGAAGTTGTATTCGTAACGGGTCATGCGCCGGAACGAGGAGTGGCCTTCTTCGCTTCGCCGCACTTGCGAGGCTACATGCACCTCATTGGTCAGCCAATCGACGATGATCCCGCGTTCTTCATTGGATATGGCAACATCGGCATCCTCTGGCGGCATTTCGCCTTTGGTCACCACGTCCATGACATCGAGCCACCAAAGCTCATCGCCTCCTTCAACTAGGTTGGGATTGAGCGTGTCGATACGGAACTCCCCTTTCTGCTTATCGGGGCCGTGGCACGGGTAGCAGGTCTTCTCCAGAAGGGGCTCGATCTCCGCATGGAAGGCTTGCATATCTGGCTGTGGCGCTTCTCTGGATACAGCCTCCAACTTCTGATTAAGGTAGCTGGAACGTAGCGCCCCTTGAGTTCGGGCTTCCTCAAGGGTGGACGAAACCGTCTCTGCGCTCGCGACGAGCGGGCTTGAAAGGAGACTAGTAGTGATGAAAAATCTAAACATACTGTGAGATTACTGGTAGCCGGGAAATAGCTTTAAAACCGATAGGAGTTGTTGTCGGCGTGATACTGAAGCTGATGCTCTACGATCTTGCCGCGGAACATATCATGAAAGACTTTCCACAGTTCGCGGTTTTTTCGGACAGCGTCCCCTTTGAAATATCCATGATCCGAACCGACGTGCTCGACGTTGGTGACGTCGATATAGTGGGCGTTGGAGCTATCGAGATTTTTAGTGTAGTGCCCTAGGCGAGCCTGCTGTTCTTGGCCTGGCTTGATCCGGGAAACTTTGAGGGCGTAGTCGTCTTCGTTGATGACGACGTAGACGCGCTTGCGGACATCCAGCTTGCCGATCCAGTCGCTATGTTTGTGGTTGTTGGCATCGGCTGCAACGAGACAGATATTGTCGAAGACCAATTTCGATGTCGCGTTCTCGCTGGTGGCTAAAGTGTGTTTGAGGACGTAGTTCCCCATGCTATGGCAGAGCAGGCTCATCTTCGAGGAACAGTCCTTTTCGATCAGCCGCGTGTAGAGGGTCGCTGCTTCGGTTGGGTTGTTCGGATGGCGCTCGTTGGCCAGCTTTTGGTACTTCTTTTGCGCCGTTTGGCTGAGCATCAGGTGGAATTGCTGAATCTTCCCGATGGCTCGATTGAGCGCCCCGGCGGAGACTCGGGCATCCGCCTTGTCGCTTAAGTAGGATGCCGTTCCCGATATCGCTCCTCCGCCATTGGCGGGCCAGGTGAAAGGCACGACAATGACATCGTAGAGCGACTCGAGCTCGATGGCCGCGTTCAGAACGTCTTGAACATCGTTGTTGTATCCGTGAACGAAGAACAGGATCGAGCGATTCTCCTTGCGGGCCCGGTCGAATACCTCGCAGGCGATCTTGAGGCTCCCGTGCCAAGGCTTGTCGATATCGAGATCCAGACCGAATCGGGATTTCAGCGATTTAACTTCGGTCCTGGAAAGGCGATCGCGGATGGGTTTCACCCGCCAACTGCGTCCCGATTTCGTAACCTCCGCGAGCCGAAGTTCGTTGGGGCCGCTAGCGTTAGGTTGCTTCCCAAAGGCTCTGAGCGTGTGATGGCGAGACAGGGTGCGGTTGGTGATGATAAACAAAGAGTGGGTGGGCTGGAATCTTTTGGTTTTCAGTTCGCCTCCAATAGTTGGCGCATTACCTTCATTAGGACCCCCTCTGATTTCGGCCCGGCATTAGTGGCTCGCACGCTCGTTTCGTATCCACCTTCTTCATAGGCAATTTCCGTACCGATATAGGCAGTGCCGTAGTCGCCGTAAGCCGCCATGGCGACTTGAAGGTCGGGGCGCATAGCTTTGGCGGCCAATTGGTATTCCACGAAAAGCTCGCCAGGCATGTGAAGGACGCGGGCATCGCCGATGCTCAGGCAAGCAATATCTATCCTATGCCCGGATTTTACGCGTCGCAGATAGGCGAGTTGAGTGATGGCTTCGTACCCATCGGACGATCTGGTGTCGATTTTCGCCATCAGAGCCTTTTCGTCCAAATGTTTAGCTAGGGGGAGGGCGACGGGCTCCGACTTCCATCCGATCTTTGATGGAGTAAGCGGAAATTTCTCCGTGACTTCCCAGGCGGCAAGCATTCCATCAGCTAACCGCTGGGCCAGCAAAACGCGATTTTCGGTGTTTCCGTCATTGTACTTCCCGGCTCCAATATTTCCGCCCGCTCCATTGAAATGAACGTGCAAGGCTTTCGGTTGACCTTGACCGCGGAGGAAGCGAGCGATTCCCGGAAAGTCTGGGCTGGGAATGCCAGTCCGGTAGTAGCTTTGTGGATGCGTTGCGAAATAGCTGAGCACGGCAACCGGCTCGTCATTATTCCATAACGATATCAAAGAAATTTCCGGATCGACGACGCCAACCGGTTCGGCGCGAATCAGGGGATCTCTGGCGGTGGTGAAACGCATAACTCGAACTTTGCCATCAGGTCCAAGTATGCGACGATTGGAGACGACGTTTTCCACCTCGGCCGTCCCCCAACCGTAGTGGGTGACCGGCTGGGCTTCGGCGATCGCGCCTTTCAGAGCTAACGCGGCCCGGTGGATGACTTGCCTCTGGAAAAAACTGTCGAAAAGATTGTAATCCCGGATCCCGAATTCCTGGATGATCGCCTCTGAGCTAAAGTCGGATCTAGGGGCATCGTGTTGGTGCAGGGCGTGAACAGCCACGCGTTCCCTGGTCGTCCCGGCCGCTTCCGCCAAAGCTTCGCGGAAAACGTCATGAGACGCGTTGGCTATGCCAATCCAATCGATGGCGCAAAGAACGATGGGCTCTCTAGAACCGAGAATAGCGATTCCGCGGCAGCGCAAGCTGATCTCGTCATGCCGTTTAACCGGATCGTAGGCTAGCTCTGAGCCAACAGGCGGAGTCGCATCGATATCGAAAGTCGCGATCCGAATCTGGGCCAAGCTGCCAGGGGTGAAAGCGGCGACGAGCGCGATTAGGAGAAGGGCGAGGGGGTGTCTCATAGGTTACTAGTAACCGAAAAGAATAATGCCCCGTGTTCAATCGTAATCTAGTTCACGTTCTCAAATCTATCTCCGTAAACGAGAATCGCCTTTCGCCCGCTCATCGATGAGCCACTCGTCTCGCTCCCCCTCCTTGGTCATCTATTCACCCTATTTGGCTGCGCAGCCGGCGCAGCCTTTGTCGGAGGAGCAGCCTGCAGCGCCACTGGGGCAGGATTCTCCACCTGCAGAGCTTTGACAACAACTACCACGACCTGCGGGGCCTTTCCCAACGGAATTACTAGCCGAAGCGACGGCGGGATGGGATACATCGTGTTCTTTCCATCCGCGCTCAACAAATTTGCTGACGATCGATGCGTGATTGCGAGCGACCTTCTTGGCATCTTCGGTGGCTCCAACTGCCACTACCTCAATCCCGTTTTCGATGTTCTTGATCGTTATTTCAATATCGTCGTAGTGATTGACGAACTCGACATAGGCGGGGTCCCATCCGCGTACCATCAAACCCTGGTTCAAGCGTTCCTCCATTTGCTTGACGTGGGATTGGATCAACTTAACCGCCTCAAGATCGCTGGAGGTGGTTCTAGAGACATATCCGCTCTCCGTATGTTGGACTTCTCTCTCAAACTTGGCGTGTGAATCGAATAGGGAGTGGATAGTATCATGGGCCTCGGGGGACATGCCATGCCCTTGGCCTTGCAAACTCGGCTGAAGCAAGGCGAGTAATGCAAAGAGACCGGTTATTCCAATTAGCGTTTTTTGTTTCTTCATAATGCGTTTTACTATGGTTAACTAATGCCTGAAAGGCGACACCAATATAAGGGCGTCAACATGATGGGAAGATGACGCAGCCGAGAAAAACGAGCCATCCGCGCTTATTGCGGAAAGGCGTCTCGAGGCCCGGCTTGAATTCGATCCTGCCCCTTTTGCTTGCTCATTCGCTCTAATCTTCGGGCGCGATTAGAATCTCTAGGCTCCCGGTTTCTGGCAAAAGCTTCGCGGACAGGTGCAGCCCCATGGCAGTTGCGCAGGCATTTGCCAAAGACAATCCAAGCCCGTATCGAGAAGTCGGATCGGCAGCGCTGTTCCCCCTCCAAAATCGTTCGAAAAGGTGGTCCACGTCCTCTTCGCTCAGTTTCGAAGCCGTATTGACGATCCGGATGAGCGGCTGATTCCAAGCCTCATTTGGCTCGGCAATCGCCTGAGCCTCGCTGCCTGGATCCGCGTAGGTGGCGACGTTGCTCAAGAGATTTCCTAGAAGGTGCCGCCACAAGGCTGGGTCTCCAGCAACATTCGTTTCGGTAGGTATCTTCGTACTCAGACGAATCCCCGATTCCTCGGCTTGAGAGCGATTTTCTTCCCACAGTTCTTCCACAAGAGAGGATAGATCCAACGATGCTTCAGATGGCGGCTCCTCGTCTCCGCGCTGCTCTATCCGGGCGAGCCTCAACATCGTTTGCACGATCCCTTCGATGCGGTCCACTGACTCCAAAGCGGTTTCCCAGGCCGGTTTTCCGCCTTCCTCGGGCCATTTGATTGCGGACTCGATTTGCATCCGCAGTTCGGCGATTGGGGTGCGCATTTCGTGGGCCAAATCCGAGCTGAATCGTCGCTCCCGGTCGAATCCGCTTTCCATTCGCTCCATTAATTCGTTCAAGCGAGTTACCACGGGCTTTAGTTCCAGCGGAGCGTTTTCGAATTCGAAACGCTCTTTCAGGGAATCCGGTTCTACAGCGCCCACCTGATCTGCGATCGCCGTTAGGGGGGCTAATCCGTTCCGCAAGGCGTAGAATACCCACAGCGTGGCTAATGCGGCGAACAAGCCGCCTATCCCCAAAGCCAGCGCAAACGATCGCAGGAGAGCGTTTTTGACGGCCTCCAAGTCTTTCGCTACGGAAACTTCGGATGCGTGTCCTCCCATTCCGTAAAACCCTCCTGCGACCATGACACGGCGCCCGTTCTCCAATGCGACTATGCGTGTTGGATTTTCTCCATATTCTGGATACAGTCTAGGCAGTTCGCCGGTTAGATTCTCGGACGCAACTGGTTTTCCCGTTGCTTCCGCCCACCAGACTTGCCAATAAACATCTTCAGAGATTGTGTTCCCTCCGGCATAAGCTTTGCCGTCGCTATAGTGGGGTCTAGCCGTGTCATTCCCCGTCAATCGGTCGGCTTGCATCTGGTTCATGCGGACCTGGCGCGACAATGTAATCAGTTCCGCCTTGAGGTCCGCGAGCAAGCTAGACCGATAAGCGAACAGAAATCCAGTGGCGCCGATCAGCCAGAAGCAAGCAATACCCAGTAAGAGCCAAAGGAGCAGCCTGTTGCGAATCGATTTCACGAGTGGGCCTCCATCACATAGCCTTGACCCCGTCGCGTATGGATAAGCGACGTCCCGGTCCCGGCCATCGACAGCTTTCGCCTCAATTGATACACAGTAGCATCGACCACATTGCTAGCGGGCGATGTAAGGTCATCGTAGAGATGCTCTTCGAGTTGCGTCCTGCCCAGCACCTTTCCCGCTTCGAGGGAGAGGATTCGGAGGAGGCGAAACTCTCTGGCGGTAAGCTCCAATTTGTCTGACCCTCTTGTCGCCGTCTTTGCGTCTAGATCGACCTCCAAATCGCCAATGCGGACCGTTGGGGAGCGCTTGCCGAAGGACCTGCGACATAGAGCGTCTACGCGAGCGAGCAGCTCTTCTAGCGCGAATGGCTTACCAAGGTAGTCATCGGCTCCTAGCCGCAATCCTGCTACGCGATCAGCCACTTCGTTACGGGCACTCAGAAGCAAGGCAGGGGTTTCGTTGCCCTGTTTCCGTAATGCGGCCAGAACATCGAGCCCATCTAATTTCGGAAGCATCAAATCCAGGATTAAGCCATCGTAGACAAACTCCTGGGCCCTCCAAAGGCCGTCTTCGCCGTCCTCAGATTCATCCACTACATAGCCAGAGCGCCGTAAAGCTTTGGCTATAGAGGTTCGCAGCCTAGAGGAATCTTCGACGATTAGGAGGCGCATAAGGAATGCAATGCGAACATCATTGCTTCTGTAAACGATCGCTCAAGCGCTTTCGTAAAATAGGTTTGGATGCTACAAGCTCCGGTTTCGGGGCGTATCCGGAACCCGGTGTTTCCCAACCTGGCGATCTCGATCCCGTTTCGTGATCCTCGCTGGAATGGATAGCAGACAATTCAGAACTCAGTAGAATGCCCTTCCCATCGATTTGGCTGGGACGCAAACGGGGCTCGGGTTTTAACTCTAATCCTTTGTAAAACGGACGAGATCGATATCGCCGATTCCCCCGTTCTCTCCGTTTTTGTCCATGACGAGCTTCATTACCTGACGCCCCTTCTTCAATTTCACTCCTTTGAGATTGAGTGTCTGAAGCTTGTCCCACCCGCCCGTATCGGGAATCGTGATGGGGCCCGTCACATCCTTACCGTCGAACTCGATGTGAAAGGTTCCACCAGAGCGTCTCGAGGCCACGGGAATTTCGAGAGAGTAGCTCCCAGACTTTTTAACTTCCACGGTGTAAACGAGCCATTCAGTGGCTCGCACCCAGCCAATTCCATGACCATTGGAAGCGTCTGACCGCTTCTCGATATCTACCTGCGTTTCCTCGCGGTAGGGAGCTCCTCTGTTTTGCTCGTCCACATCCGAATAAGCGACGCCAGCAGGCCCTTCGTCCCAGTGTTCTGCCTCAACAAAGCCCGGAATGCCTGGAATCTTGCCTCTAAATGGCGTATGATTCGGTTCGGCCGCGAAAACGGAACATAGCGTGAAAACGGCGGTGAATTGGCTGACGAGCGCGAGTCTTAGAGGCATGCCTAAACCTCTCGATTCCCGCCGTTTTATCAAACCTTTTTGCATGTGGCATAAGCCCGACTTTTACGCTGCGAATGAGATATGTAGTTGTATTGCGTGCTCGTTGGATTGGGTTAATTACGCGATAAATCCAGCTTTCCTTTTGTCATTATCGGGGGATGAATCCGTTTCCACCGTTGACCGGGTAGTGATTTAACGCCTATAGGTCACCGAGGATCGAGCTTCCAGGGCGGCATTCCGATCGACGAAATAAGTATCCAAAATTTACTAACTACAAAGAATCTCTTATCGAATCGACGAACTATCTAAAATCGATTTCATAACATTCGCGAATAGGCCTACCCATGCCGAACTCTCTAAAAATCCGGACTCTTGCAGAGAGCGACCTTTCTTTCGCTGACGCGATTCGCGCTTCAGCGGGCTGGAATCAAACGGTCGCGGATTGGCGTAGGCTTCTGTGGCATGGACCGGAAGGCTGTTTCCTAGGCGAGTGGGATGGAGCTCCGGCGGGCGTGGTGACGACGATCCGATACGGCGATGAGCTGGCTTGGATTGGGATGATGCTCGTGCATTCGGATTTCCGAAGGCGAGGAATTGCCTCGGCTCTCATGGAAGCGGCGATCGATTACTTGCGGTCCAAGAACATTGCTTGTATCAAACTGGATGCGACGCCAGACGGAGCTCACGTCTACGAACGATTGGGGTTTCGCCCGGAGCTGGAGTTGTTTCGCTGGGAGGGCAACTTGAAGTTTAATGGCGAATCTTTAGAACAGAATACGTTAGGCCTCCCGTTCGATTTCGATCGTCAAGCCTTTGGAGCAGATCGAAGCGAGTGGATCGGATCGCTGGCTAAGGACGCCAAGCAGATGCAATTGATGAGGGACGATGCAGGGCGTCCGGTTGCCTTAGGAATGGTTAGGGAAGGGGCGAGGGCGAAGTATCTGGGGCCCATCAGCTCGGAAAACGAATTAGCGGGCCGAGAGGTGACGCAATTCCTTATAGAGAAAATTGACGGTCATGCCTTTTGGGATTTGCCAGAAGAGAATAGCGACGCGGTATCGATGGCCGCATCTTATGGCTTCAGTCGCAGCCGCCCCTTGCTGCGCATGTGGATGGGAGACCACCTTGTGAAAGGGGATCCCTCTTTGCAGTACGGTATTGGCGACCCTAGTACAGGATAGAGCGATATCTTGATATGGTTTAAGTGAATATGATTGTATCGATTCGATGCATTTATATCACTGATAGTCGAGGTTTACGCGTAGGCAAATGGAAGCTGGGCAAGAAAAAGAACGGTTGCGGCGCGAGAGGAGGCGCTTCCGAATTCTGGAGAGATGAAAAAACGATCACCAATTACGCGTCGACGCTTTGTGGCCTCTTCGGTCGCTGGCGTGAGCGGATTCCCGTTTATTGGATCCCGATTGCGTGGGGAGCTAGCGACTTCCGGCCCAACGCAAGGCGAAACTGATCACTTTTGGTACAGACTGGCCCAGGGCTTTCCATACATCGATTCGCAGCGCGACGATAAAGCGTTCGCTTTTGGAGGAGGGAGGATCTTCCTGTCTGAGGACAGTGGCGAATCCTGGCGTTATAGTTCGGATTTTCCCAATTCGAAGAACATCACCTTCAGCTGTATTTTGAAGAACGGGAATATCCTTTTCGCGACCCGGACTAAGCTCTATCTTAGTACCGACAATCTAAATACATACAATCGAGTTACGGTCAAAGATCAGACGGGAAAGGACTACCTGCCGCACACGCCGAGCGATCCCAATCAGCCCGGCTGGTATTTCCATTCTCTCGACGGAGTTCATACTTGGGATGTCGGCGGAAAGGAAATGCTAGTGTGGGGGAACTACTGCAACGTTCTCGGTGGTCCTGTGCCGGTGAATATCTACTATTCGACCGATCACGGGCGAACGGTGAAGATAGCCTACTCCTTTGGTCACAATCCGCACTACCACGACACGGACGCGAAAACGGGCACCCCGTTGGGCAATCCTGACAATCCGGTAATTTGCCGTCACATTCATTGCGTGGCTTACAACCCGGAGGAGAACGCTTTCTACGCTTGCACGGGCGATCTCGATCGGGAAGGAAGACACGAGTGCCATTGGTTGCGCGGCGTTTATGACGAGATCGAGGACTCTTGGGATTGGGAACGGCTTATATCAGTTAATTCCAACTCGCGCTATAAATCGGGTGGCGTCAATTTTGTAGATGGCCAATTGTATTGGGCATCCGATGCCAATGGAAATAATGGACCTATGCCGCACGACCGTGGCATTTTTCGGTGCCATCCTTCTGATATCGCCAATCCTGCCAAGCACACGATGCTCTTCAATCCGGAATACGAGTCCGCGAACATGATAATCGAGGACGGGTTTATCTTGTCAGCCCACTATGCTCCGGCTTCGCCGTATTACACTGGGCTCATCATTTCGCCCGACCTAGGCAAGACTTGGGCTCAGTACGACCTTAAGCAATTCGGACGCCGATCCCCGGTCCGTTTTCACAAAACGAATAGTGATGGATGGTTTCGCGTGGACTTGCGGAAAGGGTGGATTGAGCGGGGGGAAGTTTTGTTTATCAAACCGAAGTGACGGTGAGATTCACCTTTAAAGACCTGGAATAGTTCGCAGCCTTTTTGCATGTGGTATTAAGTCACCAAGGGTCCAACGCGTCCCAAGCGGAGGGAGAAGTAGTGGGACTCCTCAAGAGTGCGGTCACTGGTTTCCTGGATACGCTGCCAAATCTTACTCATCATGGCATCAGCTCTCGCTTGATGGTCGGGATCGCTTATTAGGTTATTGGTCTCATCCGGATCGCTTTCCAGATTGTAGAGCTCGTCGTAGTCGAAGCCATTGAAAACGAATTTCCACGGTCCCTCCCAGAGGATGCGTTGGGTCAGCCTAAACCGCGATCCATGGTTTTCGGAGTAAGCGATACCGGCATCGGTTTGGGGATCCCGCAACTGGGGGATGAGCGATTTCGAGTCGGGATTGGAAATCGGTTCGGCGTTAGCGAGCTGGCAAAGCGTGGGGCAAAGGTTCTGCAGGTTTACGGTGGCATCGCAGCTTCCAGTGGCTACGCCCGGTCCTGCTATGATGAGAGGGATGCGATAGATCTCTTCGAAGGCCCCTATGTTGTGGGCGTCGAAGCCCCGCCCTCCAACATAGCGCCCGTGGTCCGAGGTGACGATGACGATCGTGTTGTCCACGCGTCCCGATTTTTCCAGATGCTCCATGAGACGTCCAAACTCGGTATCGAGTTCAGTGATACGGCTGTAGTAGCACGCTAGGGCATGCTGCCAGTATTCGTCGGTCAGATGCTGGCCAATACTTTGCTCGCGTCGATAGAGGGCGGGTTGCCCGGCAAAATCGCAACGGAGAGTAGCGGGCAGCGGAAGAGAAGAGGGGTCGTACTGCTCGAATGTGGATCGGCTGGCGATCAGCGTTTCGTTGGGCTCCGAGAAACTGGCGCAAGCGCAAAAGGGCCCTTCCGTGTCTTGCAAATAGCCGATCAGCTGATCGACGGTAGTGTGATGATAGCGCTCCTCGGGCGGCGTATCCGTTACACCCCAGTGCAAGATACGCCGATAGCCAGGAGGCCCCTCTAGATAGCCACTCAGAGCTGGGTCGGTGGAGGGAACGCTAGATTCTTTACCTTTGCCGAGCTGGTTGTGGTGCTGAGCACCTTTGACCACCGAAGTTTGCCAGCCAAATTGCTCGAGCTTGTTACTCCGCTCGATGTGCCATTTTCCAAAGTATCCGGTTATGTAGCCGGCTTCGCCCAAGCGCTGGGCGAAGTGGGGTTTGTCGGTCCGCAGGACGCATTGATCGGGATCGCGTCCATGCTCGACCTCCAAGACGCCGTGGTTGTGGGGAAGCAGCCCCGTCATCAAACTCGCCCGCGAGGGTGAGCAAGTGGGGCTGGGGGCGTAGGCTCGATTGAATGCCAGGCCGCGATTTCGCAATCGATCGAAATTTGGAGTCAAGCAGGGGCTTCTAGGCTCGAGAGCGGATGCTTGAGCGGCATCCATGATAAAAAGGAGAATATTGGGACGATTGGGCATGGGGGATTGGTAGGCAGCTACTTTCTCGGCGATCTAATCCGCTATCCAAATTACAACGGAGCCGATGATGGCGAAGACGCAAGCCCATCCAGCTAGCAGACCAAGCATGGCTCGACGTGAGGGAACGGGGATCTCGAGGTTGGAGTTGGGGAAAAAGACGCGACGCGGTCCGGGTTCAACACCTTCCGGCAGCGAGCAAGGCTCTTTAATCACTTCGTTAGGAGAAACGGGCGTTCTCAGAAGCTGATAGTAGCGGTCGACCTTTTCGGTAGAAACGGGTCGCGTTATCAGACTGGCGATGATGCCTGCAGCAAAGCCAACGACAATGTAGGCGATCATTTGCCAGGGTAGCCAAAGCATCCAAACGCCATCGGTTTCCCTGACTATACCCCAGGCCTGGAAGCTTGGGATCGCGGCCAAAGCGGCGTTAAATCCTTGTTGGCTGGTCAGCCACCAGGTGAAAACCGGAGCGATCATGGCCGCCCAAGCTCCGGCTACGCTCGTTCGTCGCCAAAAGAGGCCAAGCCAAAAAGCCATAGCAGTCATTGTATTGATTTTCCACATATGCTCTAATAGCCGAACCACGCTATCGGATGCCATAGCAATGACGACGCCTCCGCCGACGGCGACCAAACCTGACAGCCGAGCCACACGCAGGTAATGCAGATCGCTTTTTCCGGGAAAGAGCGGCTTGTACAGGTTTTCAGTGATGAGGCCCGAGGAGGCGATCATAAAGGAATCGCAGGATCCCATCACGGTTGCCAGAAGAGCGGCTAGAAAGAGACCGATGAGCCCCGGGGCGATTTGAGGAAGAAACTCGACGGCCATGTATCCATAAACGTGATCCGGATCGGCGATCGTTCCGCCATAGTATGCGACAGCGGCGAGTCCCGTTACCGACCAAGCGACTGTACAGACCCGCTTGATCATGGTGCCGCCCATGAAACCGATGGCTCCCTCAATCTCTGTGCGCCCTGCCGAACATGTACCCATATTATGGGGTTGCACGACGACTCCGAGCAGATTGTTAAGGGCGATGATGGCGATAAAGAATACCCCGATGTCGCCAGGCGTAACTAGGGAGAGCATATCGGTGTCGGGTCGTAGCTCCGATAGGGAGGTCCGCATTCCCTCGATTCCCCCGACCGCGTTGAGAACGAGGGGAAGCAGCATGAAGGAGAACAGGAGAGTCAGCACTCCTTGGACGAAATCGGTAACGATGGCTGCCCCTAAGCCTCCAGCCATGCCGTAGGCGACGAAGAGAATGGTGATCACGACAATCACCAGGTTCGATGGCAACTCGCCCCCGGTAATGGCGTCGATAATCGCGGTTGATCCTGCTAGCATGAGACCGATGGTGACCATGAATTTTCCCAATCCCAGAACTGAGTAAAGGGCGGCCACGCCGCGATCGTATCGCAAAGCGAATACATCTGCGGTCGTCAAAGCCCGGAATCGCCGCATCATAGGCGCGATCAGCCAGAAAAATGGCGTGGCGAATAGCCACATCCATTGGTACCAAATGCCGGACAGTCCGCTGATTGCCGATTTGGACGCTACGCTGACGGCTTGATCCGAGTGCGTACTGGTGCCGAAGCCATGCATGATCATCATGAGCTTCCCGAACCTACGAGGGAGAATGAAATCGCTCATGTTTCGGACCTTTCTGGCGGCCCGGATACCTATGTAGGTTACTCCGCCGAGATAGGCGGCGAGAACGATTAGATCAATGATGGATAGGCCTAGCATAGATAGAGGTGGGGTGTTAGGGAGAGTGAGCGAACGCAGATCGGGAATATGGAAAAACCTTGCTCGGCAGGAAACCACTTTTTTGCCCGTGCAAAAAAATGCCAGACGGAAACGACACCGAGGAGAGCGCCTGATAATTCCTGATTCGCCGATGGCCGCGAATTACTCGTGGTAGGGCTGCTTGTCCTCAAGCGGCCGGCCGCCCGAGTAGACGGGTCAAAGACGGCTGATCCCGCCATGGGGCTTGGGTACTGACTTAAGCTTGCCTGGCCATTCGGCACGCTCAGGGTGGTGAGCCACGTCGAACCAAGGTCGAGTTCCACCTTTTTGATTCGTCTTCCGGGGTGAAGCTCGACGTCCCGGAGGGTTTATTTCCGCAAATTCTTGTTAAACTAATGCCGATACCTAATTGTGGAAGCATCCCTTCTATTCCAAAGTCGGGTATCGATTTCTTCGGCACTCTTACTGTTCCGCGTCATTGAGGACTGGGTGGCGCCCAGCGTAGCTGTTGAGTGACTTCGATGACGACTTCAGTGTCGTTGGCTTGATCGGGCCCCTCTCGGCTAGTGCCGCGGGCTATTACGGATCTCAAGGCGTTGGTCAGCTCCATCGCCTTCTCGTGCTCGCTCTCGATGAGATTCGTCGATTCGGCAATATCCGTGGTTAGGTGGTAAAGCTCCTTCACCCTTGGTTTGCCTCGGGAGTTGTTGCGATTGGGGTCCTGATTCCGGAAAACCAATTTCCACCCATCCTCGATATAGGCGAACTCGCCACCTACGGAGTGGGCAACTAGGTGATCGCGGTGAGGCTCCCCGCTTTCGCTGAGAAGTGTTTTCCTAAAACTGAAGCTATCCTCGGCTACATTGGGAGGCAATGTTTCGCCTAGGATGTCGGCAATGGTCGCGAAGGTGTCATTAAGGCTGAGCAGGTTGTCATTGACAGAACCGGCGGCGACTTTGCCGGGCCATCGGATAAGGAAGGGAACGCGATGCCCACCTTCCCAGATATCGGCCTTGCGACCTCGGTAAGGACCGCTGGGCACATGTCCTGCCTCGCCCAATTCATTCCAGCCTTGGGGCAAGTGTCCATTGTCAGAGGTGAAAATGACGATGGTGTTGGCAGCGATGCCCGCGTTATCGAGAGCGGCGATGACTTGTCCCGCTGACCAATCGGTTTCGATCAGGAAATCGCCGACTGCGGAGATGCCGCTCTTTCCGTCGAAGCCTTTGTTGGGCACGATCGGCGTGTGCGGAGAGGTCATGGGAAAGTACAAAAAGAAGGGCTGATCCCGTTTGGACTGCTCGTGAATGTAGGCTACCGCCCGCTTAGTGATTTCCGGCAGAATGTTTTCGAATCGCCAGCCGGGCGCCATGGGATTGCCATCGAAAATTCGCGGGAGGAATTTTCCATCGCGGGGATCGTGCTCGTAACTATCGGTGGGCTGGAGAAGTATCCGATCGTTTTCGATGAACGTGAAAGGAGGGAAGTTGGGAACGTGGGTGCCGAAATAAATGTCGAACCCGCGTGTCGTTGGTCCATCGAGAATTGGTTGAGAATAGTCCCATGTCCGCGTACTCAAGATGTTCGGTTCTTCTTCCATCGAGCTTCTTTGGGGTCCCGGCCAATTCCAGCCGAGATGCCACTTCCCGATACAAGCGGTAGCGTATCCATGCTGCTTCAAAAAAGCCGGCAAGGTTGCTCGATCCTTGGCAATCAAAGGCGGCTCGTAACAAGCCAAGACCCATTCCTGCAGCCGCGTTCGCCAAGCGTAGCGTCCGGTCAAAAGTCCGTAGCGGGTGGGCGTGCAAACGGCTGATCCGCTGTGGGCATTGGTAAACCGCATCGATTGGGCAGAGAAGCGATCCAGGTAAGGCGAGGGTAGTTTATTGTCGGGAAAGTGGGCTTGG
>Ga0181579_10000815_pt1 | contig 25879 bp, 24 predicted proteins | sample 071ome_24_FD_132996 | JGI IMG/M metagenome (GOLD analysis project Ga0181579, IMG submission 132996) | Coastal salt marsh microbial communities from the Groves Creek Marsh, Skidaway Island, Georgia - 071402CT metaG (megahit assembly) | ecosystem: Environmental > Aquatic > Marine > Intertidal... | reverse complement strand
GCATAACGCGCTTCCCAGCGAAGACGAGCAACTCGCCGCCAAGATTTCGGCTGTGTCGCATCGGCAACGACCGTCCCTGGCGGACGGTATTTCGCAAGATGAGGAAGAGGCCGAAGGTTGGATCACGTCCTATATGGACGTCATCACGCTGCTACTGGCTTTCTTTGTCATGTTGCTGGCGATCGCGAATTTCGATCCACCGACACCCGGCGGGGCGATCCTGGACTCACCCGCGGAGCCGACCGAGGACGCGGTCGGCCTGATCGATGACGATGCCGGAATCCCGACAGACCCGCGACTTGCGGCGCGTCTGGAACGTTTTGCCGCGATCTTGCGCGATTCGTCGGATGCCCAACTGCTTCGGACGGGCGATCTGACCATTACGACGCTGGATAACCGAGTCATCGTCGATATCTCCGGCCCCATCATGTTCGACGAAGGCGCCGTAAAGCTGTCCGGGGCAGGCCTTGCGGCAGTCGACAACGTGGCGTTGCAGCTCGCGCTGGCGCGGTTCTTCGTGGGGCAACAGCCCTACATCACCGTAGAGGGCCATACCGACGACCGTCCGGTCCAGGCCGCCGCTTTCGCATCGAATTGGGAACTTTCCTCGGCCCGCGCCGCCGGCGTGGTACGCCGGATGATCGACCAGGGCGTGGCGCCGGAACGGTTGCGGGCGGTCGGCTATGCCCATCTCCACCCCCGGGCGTCGAACAAGACCCCGGAGGGCCGGGCGAACAACCGGCGGGTCACAATCATCGTCCACGAACCCGGCCAAACCGGGCGCGCGGCTGGGCAATACTAGTCCGGCCATAGTAAGTACACGCTGAGTACCATCGGTTTGGGGGCGCTGATGACGACCGAACGGCGGGTTGCGACGGTCTTAGAGGCACTGGTTCAGGTTTCGGACGACGTTTTTATCTATTGCGGCGTGGACGCGACCATCAAATTCGTCAACAACGCTGTCACTGAGCTTTTCGGTTACGAGCCGTCTGAACTGATCGGGCAACCGCTCAATATCTTGATCCCGGAATCCGCCCACGAGCGGCACGCCAAGCATATCGAAGGGTTTCGAAAAGAAGCCCCGAGTTCACGGGAAATGAGTTTGTCCAAGCCGATCCTGGCGCGATGCAAGAACGGCGACGAACGTCCGATCCGCGCCTCGATCCTGAAGACCGTCGTCGACGGCGAGGAGATCATAGCCGCCGTCGTGCGGGACGCGATGGGCGACACCGAAACCCAGCGTCGTTTGCAAGAACTCGCCGAGACCGAGCCCCTGACGGGGCTGATGAACCGGCGCGGGTTTCTGCGTGTCGCGACCGAGAAGATCGAAATGGCGCGCGGCCGCGACCACCCGATGTCGGTCGCGGTGCTCGACCTCGATCACCTCAAAAAGATCAACGACTCCCACGTGGACGACGCGGTGATCACGCGAATCGCGCGGGTCATTTCCAAGAACATTCGCCAAAACGACGCGGCAGGCCGTTTGGGCGGCGACGAGTTCGTCATTCTCTTTGACGGTGCCGGCGCCGAAGTTGCCGAGCGCGCCTGCCAGCGCATTCGCGACGAACTTAGCGATTCGGCGATCCGCTTGGACGATGCGATCGTCGACGGCATTACCTTGAGCGGCGGCATTACCTTGAGCGGCGGCATTTCGGGGATCGTCGGCACCGACCGGACGATCGACGCGGCTTTGGCGCGGGCCGACAGCTTGATGTACTCGGCCGAACAAATGGGCCGCAATACGGTGCACGCGACGGGCTAGCTGTCGGCGAAAAGGCCGGCGAATTCTTGCCGCAGATCGTCTTTGACGACCTTGCCCATGCTGTTGCGCGGGAGGGTGTCTTTCGTCACGTAGCGCTTGGGGCATTTGGGGGCGGCGAGACCGGCATGGGCGTGGGCGTGGAGAGTGTCGGCCAGGTCGGCGTCCGGTTCTTCCAGCGCCACGACCGCCACCACGGCCTCGCCCCAATGGGGGTGGGGGACACCGATGACGGCGACCTCGCGCACCGCACGATCGGCGAGAAGATGCGCTTCGACCTCGGCGGCGTAGACGTTGACGCCGCCTGAGATCACGACGTCTTTGAGGCGACCGGCCAAGGTGAGATAGCCGTCGGCATCAAGGCTGCCGAGATCGCCGGTATGCACCCACCCGTTGCGCACGACCTGGGCGGTGAGGTGCGAGTCCTGCCAATAGCCCGACATCGACTCGGGCGAGCGGCACACGATTTCGCCGACCTCGTCGTGCGGTGCATCGTTGCCCTCGGCATCGACGATGCGTACCGCCATCCCCGGCCCCGCGCGGCCGACGCAATGGCCGGGACGGGTCGCGATGGCGTCGTCGCGCATGTACGTGAGCGTGCCGCCTTCGGTGAGGCCGTAACAGTTCCACACCCGCACGTCGGGGGCAGACTTGAGGATCGCATCGCGCACCCACTCGGGCAACGGCGAGGCGGCCGACATCCATAGTTTGACGCTGGGCCAGGTGGTGCCGGCCTCGGTCAGGGCCGCCGCAATGGCGGCCGACATGGTGGGGACGAAAAAGACATGTGTGGCGGCGTGCTTGTCGACATCAGCCACGATGCCGGTGGCGTCGAAACGACGGCGCGAGACGACGGTACCGCCAGCGCCGAGGGTTTGCAGCAGCATGAACTCGTGCCCGGCGGCATGGAACATCGGGGTGCAGGCGTACAGCACGGTGTCGGGCCCGATGAACATGGCGGACTGTCGCAACGCAACGATCATCGCACCGGCGAACTGGCTGCGCACGACGCCCTTGGGCGTGCCGGTGGTGCCCGAGGTGTAAAGGATAGCGAGCGGGGCTTCGAGATCGAGGATCGGGCGCGGCGGTTTGGTGGCGACCCCCTGTTGCACCGTAGCTTCATAGTCGGTGCCCTTGGGCATTTCGACGCCGTCGGTCAGTAGCTGCGACGCGGTGAGCAGTTTGGCGCCGCGTAAGGTCGGCGCCGCGACGGCGTCGGCGATCAACACGCGCGGTTCGGCATCATGCAAGATGTGGTCGTGTTCGCGGGCGGTCTGCAGCGGATTGAGCGGCACCGCGATGGCGCCGAGTTGCGCCGCGGCGAGATAGCCTTCGACGAAGGTCGGGCCGTTGCCGAGCGCCAGACCGACGCGCATGCCTTCGCGGACGCCCATTTCGCGCAACTGACCGGCCAGTGCGTCGATGCGGGCGAGCAGTTCGGTGTAGGTGCGCCTCCCCTCTTCCCACACGATCGCGGTCTTGTGGGGGTGGGCAAGGCCCGCGCGACGCACCAAGGCCGCAACGTCGATCGCATTGTGGGCCGAGGGGATCATGGACCCGCGTGCGCCTAGTAGTGCGCCCGGTCTCCTTGCAGGGGATCGTCGGGCATCTTGACCCCGAGCTCGTCGCAATCGCGGATCTGATCTTTGAGCCAACGGCGGCGCAGTTCTTTGTTGCTGCGCACCTTGATGCCAAGATCGATGAACGCGTTTTCGGGTTTTTCCGATCCGAAGTAATCGATGACGGAGGGATAGCGTTTGTCGAACAGGCGTTGAATTTCGGCGGCGCGGCCTTCGTCGATCGCGCGTTGGGTGATTTCCTTGCCAACGCCGGCATGCGCCATGCCTTCGTCCATGTAGTTGCGCGCCGACCAAATGGCGTAGGGAATGTAGTTCGAGCCCAACGAGGCGAGCGACTGGTAGCCGGCGGCGCGTTCGCTGAGCCAGCGCATGATGCCTATTTCATCCCACGATTCGATTTCGATCTTGAAGAAATCGAGCAGGTAGGCGCCGCCGCCGTACCGCATGTCGTCGATCACCGCTTGGGCGTCTTCGCCGAGGTTGCGCAACAGATCGACCATGCCTTCGCCGTGTTCGCCTTCTTCTTGGATGGTGTGCGACCACTCGGCGATGTCTTCGGCGGTGGGCGGGTCGAGCGCTTCGAGATAGGTGGTGGTGTATTCCGAACTGAGGTGCATCTTGAGGAGTTTGACGAGCTTGGCGCGGTAGGCCTCGGGCAACGCCGCGCTGCCGTCGAGATAGATCGTATCCATCGCGATGCCGGCAAAGCGGTCGGCGCTGTCGGGCACGGTCAGGCCGAGCGCGCCCATTTCCGCGATGACTTTCTCGACGAAAACCTTTTCGCCGACGACGGCGGCGCGCCCACGGATGCCGTGTTCGAGTTCGGCGGCCTCGTTAGTGGTGTCGGCGACGAGGCCAAGCGCGATCGGATACCACCTGTCGAGGGAGGCTTGTAGGACGTCTTTTTGGCCGGCATCGAGGCGTTCGCGCATGCGCGCGATTTGATGGTCGGTCCAGGCGCAATATTCGGTAGGACGTTGGGTGCCGAGGGCGGCATGCATATAGAGCCGCGATACCGTGACGGCGAAGGGCACGTAGTCGGTGCCGAGATAGCCGATCGCCCACGACGCCTGCGCGCGGTCGCGCAAATAGCGGAACATGAGGAAGTCGTTCCAGTCCGCGATCTCGGTCTTGAACATGGGCGGGCGGTGCGCGGTGCCTTCGAGCGATTTGAGTCCCGCGGCAATGCCGGGATTGGGATCGGTGCCGAGGGCTTGTAGCGTGGCGGCGACCTCTTCGATGCGCCGCCCTTGAAGCCCCCGTTCGCGGGCGGCCTCTTTGTTTTCTTCGGGCGTGGGGAAGTGCACGTAGACTTCTTTGACCTGCTGCTTGTTGCATTCGATCTGCAACATGGTTTGCAACACGTTGGCGAGCGCCGCGGTGGCCGCGGGCGTGAGTTCCTCGGGCCGCATTTTGACGCGCGGCGATTCAACGTGGGTGATGTCTTCGGCAACAGCCATGGTGGTCTCCCTCCCCCTGCGGCGATAGCGAACCGTCCCCGGCGCGAGGAGTCAAGCGAGGGGCCGGTCGCACCAATTGCAGACCCGGCGAAGGCCGCTAGACTGCGCGTTCTATCACGGAGAACGCGAATGCTGATTGCGCAAATCACCGACATGCACGTGGTGCCTGACGGCGAACTGATGGGCCAAGTGGTGCCGACCAACGCGATGTTGGCGGCCGCCGTCGCGCGCATCAATGCGCTGACCCCGGCGGTGGATGCGATCTTGGCCACCGGCGATTTGACCGAGGGCGGCACGCCGGAAAGCTACGCCGCGCTGCGCGAACTTTTGTCGGCGGCGAACGCGCCGGTGTTCCTAATTCCCGGCAACCACGACAAGCCAGACGCGATGCGCGCGGCTTTTCCCGATCATGCTTATTGGGGCACGGGACCGTTCATGTATTACACGATCGAAGAGTGGCCGCTACGCCTGATCGGGCTGGATACGCGCCGCGACCAACATCCCGGCGGCGAGATGTCGGCGGACCGGTTGGCATGGCTGAAAGATCAACTAGATGCGCAGCCCGACCGGCCGACGCTGATCTTCATGCACCACCCGCCGTTTCGCACCGGGATTTGGTGGATGGACGCGATCGGGTTGCGCGGTGCGGACGCGCTTGAAGACCTGGTGCGCGGCTACGACAACATCGAGGCGGTGGTGTGCGGCCATATCCACCGACCGGTGACGCGGCGTTGGGGCGGCACGATCGCGACGGTGGCACCGAGCACGGCGCACCAAATGATGCTCGACCTCGAAGGCGAAAGTTTTTTGAAATCGACCAAGGAACCGGCGGCGCTGTTGTTGCATCAATGGGGTGCCGATACCGGCTTGGTCAGTCACACGGTCTACGCCGACGCGCCGGACTTTTACGATCCGCCCGATCATCACGATCAAGAAATGATGGCGCGGGCGCGGGCGTTTTTCGATCGCTCGCGCGAAGAGATGGGGTTTTAGCCCTTCGTGACGCGCCGCTTCGCGGCGCTCCTCAGGATGCCGGTGTTTTGGGGGGCAAGCGCCCGTTTCTTTCAAAATAGACGACGGTGGTCGGGGTGAGGCCGAGGGCGGTGTAGAAGCCCTTGGCTTGTTGATTGTCGGTTTCGGTGGCGAGCCAGACGGTGGTGGCGCCGTGGTCTTTGGCCCACCCGCGCAAGGCGGCGAACAGGCGGGTGCCGATGCCGCGGCGCTGATGGCTGGGGGCCACGCCGAAGTTGTCGATGTAGAGGACCGGGGCCTCGTCGGGGCTGTGGTGGATCATGCCGCGGGCCTGCGCGACGACGCGCTCGGCCTCGGTGGCGACGAACAAGGCGTGGCTGGGCTCGGCGAGAAAAGCCGCGAGACGGGTCGCGTCGATCGGCGCATCGAACACGTCGGGCGCGAGGTCGTCGAGCAACGCCGTGTTGGACGGCGTGATGCGATGGATGGTGGCGTCGGTTGTCATGCAGGTTCTTCGCCCTTCGAGATCCTTCGGCAAGCTCAGGACAGGCTAACGCCGTTGGCGCCTCCTCAGGATGACCCGTTGTGGGAGTTTACCTCCTCCCCCTGCTTGGAGGGGGAGGATAAAGGAGGGGGTTGGTGGCGGTGTGCGTTTTGTTGGCAGCGACCCCCTCCCGGCCCTCCCTCTGGCGCGCAGGGGGAGGCGTATTTTCTCGCGCGCTGGTGATGCCCTTCGTCCTTCGGGACGGCGCCAGAGGCGCCTCCTCAGGATGACGTTCACTTAGACGCAGCGGCCGCCGTCGACTTCGAGGCAGACGCCGGTGAGGAAGTTGGCGTCGTCGGACGCCAGGAACAACGCGGCGTTGGCGATGTCCAGGGGGGTGGAGAAGCGGCCCATGGGGATGCCGGCGAGAAACGACTTGCGGTTCTCGGGCGTGTCGGGGACGCCCATGAAGGTTTCGGTCAAGGCGGTTTCGCCGATCACGGGGTTGATGGCGCACACGCGGATGTCCGGCGCGAGTTCGAGCGACAACGACTTGGTGATGTTGACCGCCGCCCCCTTGGTGGCGTTGTACCAGGTGAGGTTGGGACGCGGGCGGACGGCCGCGGTGGACGCCACGTTGACGATGACGCCCTGCCCTTTGGCCTGACGCAGCACCGGCACGGCGTGGATGGTGGCGTGGTACAGGCTTTTGACGTTGATCGCGAAGACCTTGTCGAACTCGTCTTCGGTGACGTCGAGGCTGGAGCGGTTGGAGTAGGCCCAGCCCGCGTTGTTGACCATGATGTCGAGCCCGCCATAGGTCGCGACCGCGTGGGCGACCATGGCTTTGACGGCGTCACCGTCGGACACATCGGCGTGCACATAAGATGCGGCCCCACCCGCTTCTTCGATCTCACCGACGACGCGCGCGCCCGCGTCGTCGTTGAGGTCGGCGACGACGATCTTGGCCCCCTCTTCGGCGTAGCGTTTGGCGATGCCTTCGCCGAAGCCCGAGGCCGCGCCGGTAACGATGGCGACTTTGTTGTTGAGTTTCATGACGCGGGATCCTCGTTAGTCGTGTTTGACGATGACGGTTTTGCAGACCGTGAGGTCGTGCAGGGCTTCAATGCCTTTTTCGCGGCCGAAGCCGGAGCGCTTCATGCCGCCAAAGGGCAGTTCGACCCCGCCGCCGGCGCCGTAGCAATTGACGAACACTTGGCCGCACTTCAAGGCTTTGCCCATGCGCAGTTGGCGGCCACCGTTTTCGGTCCACACGCCGGCGGTGAGGCCGTATTCGGTATCGTTGGCGATGCGGACGGCGTCGGCTTCGTCGTCGAAGGGAATGGCCGACAACACGGGGCCGAAGACTTCTTCTTTGGCGAGTTGATTGCCGCGCGGCACGGGGCCGTAGAGCGTGGGGGTGACGTAGTAGCCGTCCTTGGGCGCGGCTGCATCGATTTGCGCTTGGGCCAGGATGGGAATGCCGTCGGTGGCGGCGACCTCCATGAAGCCGGTGACGCGGGCGCGTTGGGTTTCGTTGATCAACGGACCGCAATCGAGGTCGGATTCCCACGCACCGACTTTGATCTCGGCGAAACGTTTGGCGGTTTCGGCGATGAAGTCGTCGTAGATGCCGCGCTCGACCAACAGGCGCGATCCGGCGGAACAGGTTTGTCCGGCGTTCTGGACGATCGCGCCGAGCACGGTGGGCAGCGCCTTGTCCCAATCGGCATCGGCAAAAACGATCTGCGGCGACTTGCCGCCCAGTTCCATCGTGCAACTGCGGTTGTGATCGGCGCTGGCCTTTTGCACGAGCGCGCCGACCGCGGGCGAACCGGTGAAACAAATGTGGTCGATGCCGGGATGCGCCGACAGCGCCGCGCCGGCTTCTTCGCCCAGCCCGGTGACGATGTTGATGACATCGGGCGGGATGCCGGCCTCCAACGCGAGTTCGGCGAGACGTATGACGGTGAGGCAGGCTTCTTCGGCCGGCTTGAGCACGATCGCGTTGCCCGCCGCGAGCGAGGCGGCGATGGTGCGGGCGCCCATCTGCAGAGGGTAGTTCCACGGGATGATGTGCCCGGTGACGCCGTGCGGTTCGCGCAACGTGAAGGCCTGATGGCCGGGCAGGAACGGGATGGTGTCGCCCAGCATTTTGTCGGCGGCGCCGGCGTAGAACTCGAAGTAACGCGCGGCGACGGTGGCATCGACGCGCGATTGCTTGAGCGGCTTGCCGGTATCGCGCGATTCGAGGCGCGCGAGTTCGTCGGCCGAAGCGGTCATGAGGGCCGCCATGCGCGCCAAGTGCCGGCCGCGTTCGACGGCCGGGGTGGCCTCCCAATGGGTCTCGAACGCGGTGCGGGCGGCGGTTACCGCAGCGTCAATGTCGGCCGGGCCGCCACGCGCGATGGTCGCGAAGGCCGCGCCTGCGCTGGGATCGAAAAGGTCCAGCGATTGGCCGGTTTGGGCCGCACGCCAGGTGCCGGCGGTGAGAATTTGGGCCTGTTGCATGGGTCCTCGCCATAGAAAAGAGGGCAAAACCTAGCCTTTCACAAACGGCTAATCCATGCCTTTGCGGGTTTAGCACGTGAGACCCGGTGCTATAGTTCAAGCATCGGCCCGGCTTGCTGGGCACGATCAGAACATGCCCGCCAATGGGCGGGCACTTTAGGGAGAAGAATTCATGAACAAGTTTCTAGTTGCCGCTGCGTTGGCGACGACAACGGCCTTGGTGCCGTTTGCCGGGCAAGCGCAGATGAAGGATTCGGTGTCGATCGGCATGCGCCTCGAACCGACCCCAGGGCTCGACCCGTCGCAAGGCGCGGCCGCGGCCATCAGCCAGGTCACCTGGTACAACATCTTCGAAGGCTTGGTACGCATCAACGAGCAAGGTGTGATCCAGCCGATGCTGGCCAAGAGCTGGAAGATTTCCGACGACGGTCTGAACTACACGTTCAACCTCAAGCGCGGCGTGAAGTTCCACGACGGTGCGGACTTCACCGCGTCGGACATCAAGTTCACGATCGACCAAGCCGCCGCCGAGGAAAGCTCGAACAAGAACAAGGGCATGTATCAGTCGGTGTCTTCGGTCGAAACGCCGGACGATCACACGGTTGTCGTCAGCCTGAAGGCGCCGAACGCGTTGTTCCTGTTCAAATCGGCGCAATCGACCGGTGCGATCATCGACCCGGCGTCTGCCGAGAACAACATGACCAACCCGGTCGGCACGGGCCCCTACAAGTTCGTGCGTTGGACCAAAGGCGATTCGGTCGACATGGAGTTGTTCGCCGATCACCGCAACGCGAGCAACATCAAGATCAAGAAGGCTAAGTTCCGGTTCATCAACGATGCCAACGCCCAAGTGAACGCGTTGCTGACCGGCGGCCTGGACTACATGCCCAGCCTGTCGGCCCCGGAAATGTTCAAGCAGTTCCAGAGCGATCCGAAGTTCACCGCACTGCAGGGCACGACCGAAGGTGAGACGATCCTTACCATCAACAACAAGGCTGGCCCCTTGGCCGATGTGCGCGTGCGTCGGGCCATTCAGCACGCGATCGACCGGCAGGCGTTGGTCGACGCGGCGGTCGAAGGCTACGGCACGCCGATCGGCTCGCACTTTGCACCGCATAACGCGGCCTATGTCGATCTGACCGGGATGTATCCGTACGACCCCGCCAAATCACGGGCGTTGTTGAAGGAAGCCGGCGCCGAGAACCTCGAACTGCGGTTGCGTCTGCCCCCGCCGACCTACGCGCGGCGCGGCGGCGAGGTCATCGCCGGCATGCTCAGCGAAGTGGGCATCAACGCGAAGATCGAGAACGTCGAATGGCCGGTGTGGATCAGCCAAGTGTTCAAGGAAAAACAGTTCGACCTGACCATCGTGTCGCATGTCGAGCCGATGGACATGAACAACTACACCAAGCCGGACTATTACTGGCAGTACGACTCGGCGGACTTCCGCGACATCTACGCCAAGTTCGAACGGTCGACCACGCCGGAAGAGCAGACAAAGTGGCTGCAAGCCGCGCAGCGCAAGATCGCCGAAGATGCCGTCAACGGCTTCTTGTTCGAAGGCGCCAAGTTGGGCGTCGCGCAAAAAGGCCTGACGGGAATGTGGGCAAGCTGGCCCTCGTTCATCAACGAGGTCGCGGCCCTAAGCTGGGAAGGCTAAGCCGACCCATACGACACTGATCTATCTCCTCCCCTTGCTTGCAGGGGGAGGATTTTTTTGGGTACAAGGCAAAGGAGGTCCTCCCCCTGCGGGCAGGGGGAGGATAAAGGAGGGGGTTCTCGCACAGAGCTCTGATGGCGGAACCGACCCCCTCCCTACCCTTCCCCTCACGAGGGGAAGGAGTTGTCCTAACACCTCGTGCCTGCGTCATGATCGCGCGGCACAACACCGCACTGGAGATCCCGTCATGCGCATTTTGATCGCCATGATGAAACACGAGACCAATACGTTTTCCCCCGTCGTGACGGACTGGGCGCGCTTTGAGGACTGGGGCGCGTTCCTCGGCGCCGATGTGGTCAAGACCTACAAGAACACCGCGATGCCGATCGCGGCCTATATGAAGATCGCCGACGAGCTGGGTGCGGAGATCGTGACACCCTTGGCCACCGAAGCGATGCCGTCGGGCAAGGTGACCAAGGAAGCCTACGAATACATGGCCGGGTTGATCGTCGATGCCGCCAAGGATGTCGACCTCGCGCTGCTGGATTTGCACGGCGCGATGGTGGCCGAGCACGTCTTCGACGGCGAAGGCACGTTGCTGGCGCGCATCCGCGAGGCGCGGCCGGAGTTGCCGATTGCGGTGACGCTCGATCTGCACTGCAACCTGACGCAAACCATGGTCGACAACTGCACCGCGTTGATCGGCTACAAGACCTACCCGCATGTCGATATGTACGAGGTGGCCGAACAGGTCGGGCGCATTGTCGTGGGCGCGATGCAAGGCGAGGTGACCCCGGTGATGGCGTGGGGGCACCCGCCCCTGCTGTCGCAAACCTTGCAGCAAGGCACCGACGACGAGCCGATGAAAACCCTGATCGCGATGGCCCGCGACGCCGAGGCCAAGCCGGGCGTATTGGCGGCAACCGTGTTCGGCGGCTTTCCCATGGCGGATATGCCCGATGCAGGCACGTCGTCCATCATCGTGACCGATGGCGATGCGGCGCTGGCCGAGCAAACCCGCGATGCCATCTTGGAAGAAGCCTGGAAGCGGCGCGAAGAATTCGTCTATCAGCACGAACCCCTAGAAGAAGCGGTGGGCCGCGCCAAGGCGATGACCGACGGACCGATCATGTTGCTCGATCACGCCGACAATTGCGGCTCGGGCGCCAACCAAGACGTCATGACCGTGATTGCCGAGGTATTGCGCCAAGAGTTGGACGATGTCGTGGTCGGCGGATTGTGGGACCCCGAGGCGGTGCAGGAGATGCAGCGTGCCGGGGTCGGCAACACGATCACCCTCAAGCTAGGCGGCAAGACCGACATGCCGGCGATCGGGCTGAAAGGCCAGCCGCTGGAGATTACAGGGACGGTCAAGGCGCTGACCGACGGCAAGTGGATCGTGCGCGGACCGATGTATACCAACGTGCCGGTCAACATGGGCCCGACCGCAGTGCTGGATACCGGACGCATGCAGATCGTGATCGTGTCGCGCCATCACGAGCCGTGGGATCGCGGGGTATTCACCTCGGTCGGGATCGAACCGGAATACCACCGCTACATCTTGTTGAAGTCGCGCATTCACTATCGCGCGGGCTTTGGCGATTTGCCCAAGGCGACGGTCACGTTGGACGGCGACGGGGTGACGACCTCGGACAACAGTAAGCTCACCTTCGAGAACGTGCGGCGCCCGATCTATCCGCTGGACCTGATCAACGAGCCCTGACGCCCTGCCTAGCCGGGCTTTCTTCTCGCTCGGGCGGTCGCTGCGAGCCGACACCGAAAACAATTCTTGATTGCGCACGCAACGCGTGCACACTTTTCCCTTGAAGCGAGAGATCGAAATTTTCCTATGCTCCACGACGCCTACGGCAACGATGTCGAAACCGACCGCGCGGACACCATCGCGGCGATCGACCGCTTTGCGCATAGCCTGATTGCCTATGGCACCGACTTTGGCGTGATCTTCGAAGCCGTCGCGACCGATCCGGAGTGCGTGATGGCGCGCGCCCATGCGGCCCTGCTGGGATTGTTCATGGAGAACAACGACGGTACCGCGCGGGCGCAAGAACATTTGGCAGCGGGGCGAGCCCTGGTCGCCCAAGGCAAGGGTACCGAACGCGAACAATTGTACCTACGCGCTGTGGACGCCGCGGTCGGGCATGACGTAACCGACGAAGCGATACTGCTCGAAGAAATTACCGACCGCTGGCCGCGCGACTTGTTCGCCGCCAAGTTGGGACAGATTCATTATTTCAACACGGGCAATGCGGAAGGCATGCGGCGGGTGGCGGAGAAGGTTATCGACGCCCATGCAGAGACCCCCTATGCCTGGGGTTTACTCGCCTTCGGGCTAGAGGAATGCAACGAACTTGAGGCCGCCGAAGAGGCCGGGCGCAAAGCCGTCGAGATGGAAGAGATCGAGCCCTGGGCCCATCATGCGGTAGCGCATGTGTTCGAGACGCGTGGCCAACTCGACGAGGGCATCGCCTGGATGGAGGATCGGGCCCATACATGGCGGGACTGCAATTCGTTCATGTTCACCCACAATTGGTGGCACATCGCGCTGTTCTATCTCGACAAGGGCGACCCCGCGCAAGCGTTAACGATCTACGACACACGTTTGTGGGGCGCGCGGCAGGGCGATCCGAGCTATTCCCAAGATCAGGCCGGGGCGCTGTCGATGTTGATCCGGATGAGTTTGCGCGGGGTTGAACTGCGCCGCCGGTGGTCCGATGTCGCCGATGAAGTCCTCAAACGCGAGGTGATGTACGACCAACCGTTCTTGACCGCGCATTTCGCCTATGCCCTGGCGCGCTCGGAACATCGGCGGGCCTATGAAGAATTTTTACGCGGCATCAAGGATCATGCCGGTAAAACCAGCGCTGTGATGCGGCACCTGTGGCTGGCCTATGCGTTGCCGCTGTGTCGCGGGATGGGCGCCCATGCCGACAACGATTTTCCGTTGGCGGCGCAGTTGTTGGGAGAGACGCGGCCGCATTGGCAGGCCTTGGGCGGCAGCCACGCGCAACGCGATTTGTTCGAGCAGGTTCATATCGATGCGCTGAACAAGTCCGGGCGCGAGAGCGACGCCTTGCCGTTATTGGAAGCGCGCGCCGCGGCGCGGCCGGGGGTGGCGGTGCATCGGCAAGAGTTGCAGGCGCTTCGCGCTTCGTGACGCCCTTCGGGACGGCGCTGTCGCGCCGCCTCAGGATGACACTCGTTGTTTAAGTGGGTCGGCTAGCCCGCGATGTGGGGGACCGCGTTGAGCAGGGTTTTGGTGTAGTCGTGCTGCGGGTTGGCGAAGATTTCTTCGGTGGGCCCGCGTTCGACGAAGACGCCCTCGTTCATCACGGCAACTTCGTCGCACACGAATTTGACGACGGCGAGGTCGTGGCTGATCAGCAAATACGTCACGCCGAACTCGTCTTGAAGGTCTTGCAGAAGGTTCAAGACTTGGGCTTGGACAGAGACATCGAGGGCGGACACCGGTTCGTCGGCAACGATGAGCGCGGGGCGGGTAATGAGGGCGCGGGCGATCGCGATGCGCTGGCGTTGGCCGCCGGAAAATTCGTGCGGGTATTTGTCGGTATCGGACTCTTTGAGGCCGACGGCGCGTAGCACCTCGATCACACGCGCGCGCCGTTCGTCGCCGGTCGCGTTCTCGAGGGCTTCGATCGGTTCTGCGACGATGCGGGCGACCTTTTGGCGCGGGTCGAGCGAGCCGAAGGGATCTTGGAACACCATCTGGAAGTGTCGGCGGAGTTGACGGAGCTGTTCGATCGAGAGGTCGTGAATGTTTTGGCCGCGGAAACTGACGCTGCCTTGGGTCAAAGTTTCCAGTCCCATAACACAACGCGCCAACGTGGATTTGCCGCAACCGGATTCGCCGACCACGCCGAAGCTGCGGCCTTTTTCGATGGTGAACGACACGCCGTTGATGGCCTGCACCTTGGCCGGCGGTCGCCACAGGGTTTCGCGCGGCAGGGTGTAGTGCTTGTGCACGTTCTCGACCGAGACGACGGTGCTGTTGGTGGCCTCGTTCATCGGGCGGCCCAGGCGGCGCGTGCGGCGTCGGTATGGAGGCAGGCGACGATGTGTCCTTTGGCGACTTCCTCGACCGGCGGGGGCGTCGGACGGCACGCATCGGTGACGAAGGTGCAGCGCTCCTGAAAGGTGCAGCCTGCCGGCAGATCCGCCAATTCCGGGACCGTACCGGGGATGGTGGTGAGGCGGCGGCGCGAGGCTTTGGTGTCGTCGATTTGCGGCACGGCCGAGAACAAGCCCTGGCTGTAGGGGTGCGAGAGGTTTGAAAAAACCTCGTGCGTCGGGCCGCTTTCGACCCGCGTGCCGCCATACATGACGATCACGTCTTTGACGTTTTGCGAGATGACCCCGAGGTTATGGCTGATCAGGATCATCGCCATCCCGAGGTCGTCGATCAGGTTGCGGATGAGGTCGAGGATTTGTTTTTGGATCGTGACGTCGAGCGCGGTAGTGGGCTCGTCCGCGATTAAGAGTTCAGGCCCACACGACAGCGCCATGGCGATCATCACGCGTTGGCGTTGCCCGCCCGAGAGCTGATGCGGGTAGCTGCCGACGCGCTTGGCGGGTTCGGGGATGCCGACCATGTCCAGGAGCCGAAGCACCTCGGCGCGGGCGTCGGTTTTGTTCATGCCGCGATGGAGCATCATCGATTCGGCGATCTGTTTGCCGACGGTGTGCAGCGGGTTGAGCGAGGTCATGGGTTCTTGGAACACCATGCCGATGCGATCGCCGCGCACGCGGCACATTTGGTCTTCGCTGTAGTCGAGCAGGTTTTCGCCGGCGAGCGACACGCGGCCCTCGGCCCAGCCGTTTTCCGGCAATAGGCCCATGATGGCCAGCGCGGTGAGCGATTTACCGCAACCCGATTCGCCGACGATGCCCAGGGTTTCGCCCTTTTGCAGATCGAACGACAGGTTGCGCACGGCACGTGCGGGCCCGCGCACCGTTTTCAGGGTGACCGTGAGGTTATCGACGCTGAGCAGGGTCATCAGCGTTTCCGGGCCAAGCGCGGATCGATGACGTCGCGCAAGCCGTCACCCAACAGATTGAGGCCCAACACGGCCGCGGCGATGGCGGCGCCGGGATAAATCGCGAGCCACGGGTTGATGAAGATCATCGAGCGTGCCTCGTTCAGCATGCGGCCCCATGAGGGCGTCGGCGGTTGGGCGCCCAGACCGAGGAAGCTGAGCGCGGCTTCGGCCAGGATGGCGAGCGCGAATTGGATGGTGGCCTGCACCACCAAGACCGAAATGATGTTGGGCAAGACGTGCTCGATGGTGATGCGCAGCTTGCCCTTGCCGGCGGCGCGCGCGGCCAGAATGAACTCGCGCGCCCAGATGGCGTTGGCGGCCCCACGGGTGAGGCGCGCGAATACGGGGATCGAGAAAATGCCGATGGCGACGATGGCGTTGATCGCCCCCTGCCCCAACGTGGCGACCAACATGATGGCGAGCAGGATGGCGGGAAAGGCGTACATGAAATCGCTGGCCCGCATGATCAGCTCTTCGGTCCAACCGCGCTTGGCCGAGGCCCACAGTCCCAGCGCGACGCCGAAGGCCATCCCGATGCTGACCGAGACGACACCCACGGTGATGGAGTTCTGCGCGCCGGTCATGATGATCGAAAAGATGTCGCGGCCGAACTGATCGGTCCCCAAGAGGTGTTCCCACGACGGCGCGACGAAGCGTTCACGTAGGTTCTGCTTGATCGGATCCCACGGCGTCCAGAACAGCGAGACGATGGCCGACAGCACGAGAATGCCGGTCAACAACCCGCCCGCGACGAACGAGCGATGGGCGAGGCAGCGCCGCCAGAAACTGGGTTGACCGGAATCCACGCGCGCGCCCCTAGATATCGTGCGGCTTGAGCCGCGGGTCGATCACCGCATAGAGGATGTCGACCACGAAATTGATGAACACGACGAGCGCGGCCAGCATCAAGACGACGTCGCGCACCACGACGACATCGCGGTTGCTGATCGCTTGCAAGATCAAGCGCCCCAATCCGGGCATCGCGAAGACTTCTTCGACGATGATGGTGCCCGCGAGCAGGTTGGCGAACTGCAGGCCCATGATGGTGATGACCGGGATCATCGCGTTGCGCAGCACGTGCCGCCACAAGGTCGCGCGTCGGGTGAGCCCCTTGGCGCGCGCGGTGCGCACGTAGTCTTCGCGCATGGTGTCGAGCACGGCCGAGCGGGTGAAGCGCGCCAGGATCGCCCCCTGCACGGTGGCGAGCGCGATCGAGGGCAGCAGCAAAGCCTTGAACGCAGGCCACACGCCGTTCTCCCAGCCCGGGAAGCCGCCCGAGGAAAACCAGCGCAAGTTGACCGAGAACAGCAGGATGAGGAGCAACGCGAGCCAAAAGTTCGGCACCGAAATGCCGAGCTGGCTGACGCCCATCACCGTGACGTCGCCCATCTTGTTGTGGCGCGAGGCGGCATAGACGCCGAGTACGAAGGCGACGACCGCCGAGAGCACCATCGCCATGATCGCAAGCGGAATGGTGATGGCGAGCCGCGCTTGGACCAACTCGATCACCGGCGTCGAATAGGTGTAACTGACCCCGAACCGCAAGCTGAGGAGATCGCCGAGCCAGGAGAAGTAGCGTTCGAGGATGGGCCGGTCGAGACCAAGCTTTTCGCGCAGCGCCTGAACCGCGCTTTCCGGCGCCTCGATGCCGAGGATCACCGCCGCGGGATCCCCCGGCAAGATTTCCAGCGCGAGAAAGGTCAGCACCGTGGCGCCGAACAAGGTCGCGACGAAAGTCAGAAAGCGTTTGGCGAGAAAGACGCTCATGGGGCCCTAGGTCGGGAAGGACGAAGCGCGCAGTGTGGCATAGATGGTCCCGGTGTAGAACGCCGCCCTTCGTCTCGGCCGCCTGGCGCCGGTGGCGCCGGGCGACCGGCTCAGGATGCGGGGGTGGTGGGATTGGATGATGACGCAGCGTGTTGCCTCCTCCCCCTGCTACAGGGGGAGAATAGAGGCGGGGCTTTGTGGTGTTTGCGTTTGTTGGCGACGACTCCCGGGGGGAGGCGGTGCGGTGTTCGAGGGCAATGCCGGGTTAGTCTTCGCCGTCGCCTTTTTTGGGTTTGCGCCAGTCGGCGTCGACGAGGGTGCAGCGGCCGGCGGCGTTGAATTCGATGAGGATCCACCCGGCGGGGGGCAATGCGAGTTGCGCGGCACGGTTTTTGGGTAGGACGTCAAGGAAGGCCGCGGCGTGGATGAGTGCGCTGCCGTGACCGACGAATACTTTGAGGGTATCGCCGGTCAGGTGAGGCCACAATTCTTCGATCCGGCGACGCACGAAATCGCCGAGGCGCTCGCCTGCACCACCCAGCGTTTCGACCCCGGCAAAGGGCGGTCGGTAGTCGGTGCGGGCCAGCCAGTCCTTCGGCGCTTTGGTGAAGCGCGGGTCGTCTTCGATGAGGGTTTCGATGTGCGTGGTCTTGAGGTTGGCGACGCTACCGAGACTGCGGCCTGCGAGTTCGGCGCGTTCGACCGCGCGATAGCCTTGACGGTCCGTGATGTCTTCGAGTTCTTCGCCGAGGATGGCGGCGGTTTGCCATGCGGCTTCGTTGGGCGAGCATTCGAGGTCGTCATCGACCTTAAAATCCATGTCGGCGGCGAGGTCCGCCAGGCGTTGCGCGGCATCGGCGGCTTGGTTCTCCCCGGCAGCGGTAAGCGCGTAGGGCAAGTTGCCGCCCGCGACACCGGCGGGATGTTTGAGCGCACCGTGGCGCATAAAGACGGCGATCAATCGGGACATGAGGTGCTCTTTGTGGTGGCCCTTCGTCTCGGACGGTTGGCGCCATGGGCGCCGCCCATCCGGCTCAGGATGACGGGGGTCTTTCGATCATCTTCTGCCCCCGGATGCAAGTTTTTGCGCCTTTCGGCACGCCGCCCAAAGGTGGAGCCTCAGGATGACGCGTCGATTTGGGCGGGAGGTTAGTCGAACGGCTCCAGGGTCGCTTGGACCTTCTTGGTGAGCCGGCGGCGGACCAAACGGTAGGACTCGGCGAGGCGGTGGCGGAGCTCGCCCTCGGGGGTATCGAACGGCAGCAAGACCCACGAGCGGTGGAAGTACGGCGCTTTGACGCCGACGCCGGTTTCGATGAGCATTTCGGCGGTTTCGATCCCGTCGGTCTTGACCGATACGCCGGGCGTCACCGCGCCGATGGTGGCGAACATCTTGCCACCCACCTTCCACGCGTCGTGCCCGCCGCCCCAAGGGTCGGAGACCTCGGCACCGGGAAAGGCGGCGCAGATTTTGTTGATTGCTTCGCGGCTCATACCGAAACCACGCGGTCGGGTTTAGTCCTGATCGGCGACTTTGAAGGATTCGCCGCAGCCGCAGGCGCCGACGACGTTGGGGTTGTTGAAGACGAAACGACTGGCGAGTTTTTCTTCGACCCAATCGAGTTCGCTGCCATTGATGTAGGGAATCGCGTCAGGATCGACGAACAAGGAGGCGCCGTCGCGTTCGACGACGATATCGCCCTCGGCGCTGTCTTGGGCGAAATCCATCGTGTAGCTCATGTCCGAGCAGCCCATTTGGCGCACGCCGACACGGATCGCTTTGGCGTCGTCTTGGGTGGCGAGGAGTTTTTTGACGCGCTCGGCGGCGGTCGCGGTGACGGTCAATACTTGGGATGGGTCTGTCATAGCGGTCTCAATCCATACCGAGTTCGAGGCGGGCCGCTTCCGACATGCGCGAGGGATCCCACGGCGGGCTCCACACGAGTTCGGCTTCGGCGTTGTCGACCCCGTCCACCGTCATCATCGCAAGCTCGACCATGCGCGGCATGGTGCCCGCGACCGGACAGCCTGGGGTGGTGAGGGTCATGGTGATGTGGGCGTGGCGGTTTTCGATTTTGACGTCGTAGATCAGGCCGAGTTCGTAGATGTCGACCGGAATTTCGGGATCGAACACGGTTTTCAACGCGCGCACGATGTCGTCCTGGCTGGGCCCCTCGTCGGGCGAAACCGAGCCGGTGAAGCGCGCGGGATCGTAGGGGTCGGATTGGGGCGTGGGGGCGTCGGTCATTCGGTTTTCGCCGGTGTCTCGGCGCCGGTAATCGCGTTGTGAAAGGTGTGCCAGGCCAGCGTGGCGCATTTCACGCGGCTGGGATATTGGCGCACGCCGCCCAAGACGACGAGACGGTCGATGTCGTCGTCGCCGACAAGTTCGTGTTCGGTGGTGACGAGTTCGTGGAACTTGTCGAACAGCGCCTGGGCTTGTTCTTCGGTCTTGCCGACGAGCACTTCGGTCATCAACGAGGCCGAGGCCATGGAGATGGCGCAGCCGCGACCCTCGAAGTGAACGTCTTCGACGATGCCGTCTTTGACCGTGGCGTAGACGTGCACCTTGTCGCCGCATAGCGGATTGTAGCCGTCGGCATCGGCGGTGAAGGATTCGGGCTTGCCGAAATTCCGCGGGCTTTTGCCGTGATCGAGAATGATCTCTTGATATAGGTCGCGTAGGTCGTTCATCCGAAAAGCTTTCGTACCTCGTGCAGGCCGTCGACCAAGGCATCGACATCGGCCCGCGTATTATAGAGCCCGAACGAAGCGCGTACGGTGCCCGCGATATCGAAGTGATCCATCAGGGGCTGCGCGCAATGATGGCCGACGCGGACCGCAATGCCGGCCTGGTCCAGAATCGTGCCGGAATCGTGCGGATGCACGTCGTCGATCAAGAAGGACACGATGCTGGCCCGATCCGGCGCGGTGCCGACGAGCTGGATATCGTTGAGACCGCGCAGGCGTTCCAACGCGTAGCCCAGCACGTCGTTTTCGTGGGCCAGGATAGCGTCGTGGCCGATCGCGCTGACGTAATCGATGGCGGCACCCAGACCGACGGTGCCGGCGATATTGGGGGTGCCGGCCTCGAACTTGTGCGGCAGCGGGGCGAAGGTGGTCTTGGTGATGCTGACGGTCTCGATCATGTCGCCGCCGCCTTGGTAGGGCGGCATGGCGTCCAGCAGATCGGCCTTGCCGTAGAGCACGCCGATCCCGGTGGGACCGTAGAGTTTGTGGCCAGAGAAAACATAGAAGTCGCAATCGACGTCCTGCACGTCGATCCCGCGATGGACGATGCCCTGGCAACCGTCGAGCAATACCGGGATGCCGCGGGCATGGGCGGTCGCGACGACGTCCTTGACCGGTACCACCGTGCCGATGGCGTTGCTGGCATGGGTGACCGCAACGATCTTGGTGCGCGGGCTGAGCATTTCTTCGAAACGGTCGAACAAGAACGCACCGGCTTCATCGGTCGGCACGGCGCGGACCTCGGCGCCGGTGTGTTCGGCGATCATTTGCCAGGGCACGATGTTGGAGTGGTGTTCGAGCGCCGTGATGAGAATTTCGTCGCCCGGCTTGAGGTTGGCCCCACCCCAGGAAGAGGCGACCAAGTTGATCCCTTCGGTGGCGCCGCGCAAGAAGACGATCTCGCGCGTTTCTTTCGCGTTGATCAGAGCGCGAACTTTTTCGCGCACGTCCTCGTAGTTGCGGGTCGCGGTCTCGCTGAGCGCGTAAACGCCGCGATGAATGTTGGCGTATTCGGCTTCGTAGCACCGGCGCACGGCATCGATGACCGCACGCGGTTTTTGCGCACTGGCCGCGCTGTCGAGGAATACCAGCGGTTTGCCGTGCGCCTGGGTGGACAGGATCGGGAAGTCGGCACGGATGGCCTCGACATCGAGCGCGGGGGTGTCGATTTTTTGGGCCGCACTAACCATCGGCTTGATCCAACCAAGCGTCGACCAGAGTTTCGAAGCGGGCGCGATCTGTCTCGCGATCTATTTCGTCGAGAGCGGCCTTGACGAAGGCCGAGACCAACAAGCGCCGCGCTTCGGCACCGTCTATGCCGCGGGCCTGGAGGTAGAACAGTTCGTTTTCGTCGAGATCGCCTGCCGTGGCGCCGTGCGCGCATTTAACGTCGTCGGCATAGATTTCAAGCTCGGGCTTGGCGTCGATCTCGGCCTTGTCGGAGAGCAACAGCGCGTTGTTGAGTTGGTGCGCGTCGGTCTTTTGCGCATCTTTGTGCACGTTGACCCGACCTTGGAACACGCCGCACGACGCATCGTCCAACACGCCCTTGAAGACTTGTTTGCTGGTGCCGCCGGCGGCGGCATGGTCGACGACGGTGGTGATGTCGTTGTGTTGATCATCGCGCAACAAATAAGTGCCCCCGACATCGAACACTGCGCCTGCGCCGTTGATGGTGGCGGTCACGGTGTGCCGGGCAAGCTTGGCGCTGAACGCGCCGATGAAGCCCTGGTAATGCGCATCCGTTGCGAGCGAAACCTGATCGTGGGCGAGGTGGAAGGACTGGGCCGCGTCTTGTTGCACTTTGTAACGCCGCAGGTTGGCGCCGGCGGCCATCACGATCTCGGTGAGCGGGTTGGTCCAATAGACGCCGTCGCCGAGGTGGGTCTCGATGACGGTGGCAGCGCTGTTTTGTCCCATGAGGACGACGTTGCGCGGATGGAACGCGACGGGCCCCTGCCCGCCGTCGCCCGCGAAAATCACTTCGATGGTGGCATCGACGGCGACGGCGTCGTCGAGGATAAGAACGTAGCCGTCCATCATGAAGGCGGCGTTGAGGGCAAGCAGCCCGTTGCCGTCGAGCGCGGCAATGCGCGCGATATGGTCTTTGAGAACCTCGCCGTGGGTGTCGAGGGCGGCGCTCATCGGGACGAGCGTTGCACCGTCGGGCAGGCCGTCGGTTTTCGATAGCGCGGGATCGACGCGGCCGTTGGCGATGACGAGGCGGATGGCGTCGGGGTTCCCGGTTGCGGCAACGCGGGTCGCGAGCGCCTGACCGAGCAGACCGTCAGGGGCGGTGAAGTCGGTTTTGGCGAGCGCGCCGAGGTCGGTGTACTTCCACGCTTCGACCCGGCGATTGGGCAGGGCTTGGTCGCGGAAGCGCGCGAGCGCCTCGCGACGGGCGGCTTGCAGCCAATCGAGCGGCGCACCGGGTAGATCGGCCCGGACCGCGTCGAACGCGTCGACGAACGGAAAATCGGCGATGAGTTGGCGGTTGGTCATGCAGCCTCGGTACCCAGAACGGCGTAGCCTTCTTTTTCAAGCTCAAGCGCCAGCGACTTGTCGCCCGAGCGCACGATCTTGCCGCCCGCCAAGACGTGCACGATGTCGGGCACGACATAGCCGAGCAGGCGCTGGTAATGGGTGATCATCAGCATGGCGCGATCGGGGGCGCGCAGCCGATTGATGCCGTCGGCTACGGTCTTGAGGGCGTCGATGTCGAGACCGGAGTCGGTTTCGTCGAGAATGGCGAGCGCAGGTTCGAGCATCGCCATTTGCAGCATTTCGTAGCGCTTTTTCTCGCCACCGGAAAACCCGACATTAACCGGGCGCCGCACCATGTCGTCGGTCATGTCGAGCTCGGCCTGTTTTTCGCGCACGAGTTTGAGGAACTGCATGGCGTCGAGTTCTTTTTCGCCGCGATGCTTGCGGACTGCGTTGTAGGCCGTCTTCAAAAACGTGGTGCCGGCGACGCCGGGGATTTCCACAGGGTATTGGAAGGCGAGGAAGATGCCTTCGCGGGCACGAATCTCGGGTTCCATCGCGGTGAGGTCGGCGCCTTTGTAAAGGATGCTGCCTTTCGTGACCTCGTAGCCGTTACGACCGGCCAGCACATAGGAAAGCGTGCTTTTGCCCGAGCCGTTTGGGCCCATCACCGCGTGAACTTCGCCGGGGTTGATGGCGAGGTTGATGCCTTTGAGGACTTCTTTGCCGTCGACGGTGGCGTGGAGGTCTTTGATTTCGAGTATGGGTGCCATGGATGCGTTCCGTGTTAGCCGACACTGCCTTCGAGGCTGATGCCGACGAGTTTCTGCGCCTCGACCGCGAATTCCATCGGCAGTTCCTGCAAGACCTGCCGGCAGAAACCGTTGACGATGAGCGTGGTGGCGTCTTCTTCCGACAGACCGCGCTGGCGGCAATAGAGCAGCTGTTCGTCGCTGATCTTCGAGGTGGTGGCCTCGTGCTCGACCTGCGCAGTTTTGTTTCGCACTTCGATGTAGGGCACGGTGTGGGCGCCGCACTGATCGCCGATCAGCAATGAGTCGCACTGCGTAAAGTTGCGCGCGCCGGTGGCGCCCGGCATGACCTTGACGAGCCCGCGATAGGTGCTGTCGGCGTGGCCTGCCGAAATGCCTTTCGAGATGATCCGGCTTTTGGTGTTCTTGCCCATGTGGATCATCTTGGTGCCGGTGTCGGCCTGCTGGTAATTGTTGGTGATGGCGATGGAGTAGAACTCGCCCACCGAGTTGTCACCCTGCAAGATGCAGCTTGGGTACTTCCAAGTAATCGCCGAACCGGTTTCAACCTGGGTCCAGGAAATCTTTGAGTTCTTGCCACGGCACGCGCCGCGCTTGGTGACGAAGTTGTAGATCCCGCCCTTGCCGTTTTCGTCGCCGGGGTACCAGTTCTGTACGGTGGAGTACTTGATTTCGGCGTCGTCGAGCGCAACCAGTTCGACAACGGCGGCATGGAGTTGGTGTTCGTCGCGCATCGGCGCGGTACAGCCTTCGAGGTAGCTGACGTACGAGCCTTTGTCGGCAACGATCAGCGTGCGCTCGAACTGACCGGTTTCAGCGGCATTGATGCGGAAGTACGTGGAGAGTTCCATTGGGCAGCGCACGCCTTCGGGGATGTAGACGAACGAGCCGTCGGTGAAGACCGCCGAGTTGAGGGTGGCGTAGAAATTGTCGGCCGTCGGCACGACGCTGCCGAGGTATTTCTTCACCAGTTCCGGGTGCTTTTGCACGGCTTCGGAAATCGGGCAGAAGATGACGCCGTGCTTGCTGAGTTCTTCCTTGAAGGTCGTCGCGACCGAGACGCTGTCGAACACGGCATCGACCGCGACACCGGCGAGCATCTTTTGTTCCTGCAGCGGAATGCCGAGTTTGTTGTATGTCTCCAGGAGTTTGGGATCGACGTCGTCGAGGCTTTCGAGGAGTGGCTTTTCTTTGGGCGCCGAGTAGTAGTAGGCGTCCTGATAGTCGATCTTGGGGAAGGAGACCTTGGCCCAGGACGGCTCTTCCTCGCCGAGTTCTTGCCACATGCGAAACGCCTTGAGGCGCCATTCGAGCAACCACTCGGGCTCTTCTTTCTTGTCCGAGATGAAACGGATGGTGCTTTCATCCAAACCTTTGGGCGCGGTGTCGGATTCGATGTCGGTGACGAAGCCGTACTTGTAGCGTTCGGTCGTCGCCTGGTTGATGGTTTCGGTTTCGCTGACGTCGGCCATGAAAATCCCTAGGCGTTGAGGCTGGGCGCGGTCGGCGCAGGGGGCGCCATCGGGGCGGGCGGCTCGAGCACATCGGCCAGCGTGAGGTCGTCGAGCACGCGGCGAATGGCCGAGGAGACGACGTTCCAGCGCCCCACCACGGCGCAGTGGGTTTCGTGTTCGCAGGCATTGCCGCCGGTATCGAGGCAATCTGTGAGGGCGAGGTCGCCTTCGAATGCGGCGAGCACCTCGGAAAGACGCACCTGTTCGGGCGAGCGATCGAGCCGGTAGCCGCCATAGCGGCCGCGTGCGGCGGCAACGATGCCGACTTCGGTCAAACGGTGCAGCAGCTTGCTGACGGTCGGGGCCGGCAGGCCGGTCGCCAGGGCGACATCGGCGGTATTGCGATTGCCCTCGGGCAGGCTGGCCATGTGGTGGAGCACCACCACGGCGTAATCGGTCATGCGGCTGAGGCGAAGCATGGGCTAATCCTGATCTGTCTAATCCTGATTAGATTAGTCAGGCTTTAATTAGGGCAGAAATGTTGGTGTTTCAAGCCCCGGTGTCCCCCATTTTGTGTGGCGTTGGGGCTTTTCCCCGTCTCCACGAGCGTCCATAAGTCCCGCCATGGCTCTTCGAGAGGGACAAACGCCCGGCAGTCCGCCGCCGCGGCAGCCGATGTTCAACTTGCCGCCGACGGTGCTGGCGCTGATTGGCGTCAATGTCGTGGTGCACCTGGTGGTCCTGAGTTTGGATACGGATGCGTTCAGTTGGGTGCTGATCCACCTCGCCTTCATTCCCATTCGCTACAGTGTTGAAGGGCTGGGCGGCTGGCCTGTATGGCTGGGCCCCCTCACCTATCAGTTCTTGCACGGCGGTTGGCTGCATTTGGGATTGAACATGGTGATGCTGGCGGCGTTCGGGTCGGCCCTGGAGCGGGCTGCGGGGCGCCGCCGCATGCTGATGATTTTTTTCGTGTCGGGCGTGGTCGGGGCGTTCACGCACTTTGCTTTGTTTCCAGGCAGCAACGTGCCGGTGGTCGGGGCGTCGGGGTCGATCAGCGGGTTGTTTGGCGCGGTGCTCTGGTTGATGGCACGGCCCAACCAGTGGGGTCAGCGAAGTTTGCGTTTTTGGCCGGCAGCGGTGATCTGG
>Ga0181579_10000813_pt1 | contig 25910 bp, 22 predicted proteins | sample 071ome_24_FD_132996 | JGI IMG/M metagenome (GOLD analysis project Ga0181579, IMG submission 132996) | Coastal salt marsh microbial communities from the Groves Creek Marsh, Skidaway Island, Georgia - 071402CT metaG (megahit assembly) | ecosystem: Environmental > Aquatic > Marine > Intertidal... | reverse complement strand
TTACACTTGGGTGGTCATGCTCTACATGACCGCTTCAATCGTCGGGGCAGCCAGCGGTGCGCCGGTTCGGCTCATCCTGGGCACCCGCAAAGGTTACGTGGCCGCGGGACTTGTTTTCCTCGCCGGCACGATCTTGGCGAGCCTTGCCGCCAATATGGGGACATTGCTTGTTGCGCGCGTCGTGCAAGGGCTTGGTGCCGGTCTCATCGTTTCGCAAAACACCGCACTCATCAGTGAGCTTTTCCCGGGGAACTTGCGTACCCGCATGATCGCGATGAATGGGATGGTCTGGGCCACGGCAGCCGTGTTCGGCCCCACCGTCGGGGGCTTGTTCGATCAACTCGGGATGTGGCGCGGTGCGTTCTGGTTCGCCATCCCTATCATTCTGGGGTTCACCCTGGTTGCCGCCCGTGCCATCCCGGAAGGCGGGCAAGACGCCAACCGTCGACGGTTCCCGGTTGGGCGCGTCACCGTTTTGGGCGCGGGCGTGTTGGTCGTGGCGATATCGGGGGTGGTTGACGCCGTGCCTCTACGCATTCTGGCGTTGGTTGCGGGCCTCGCCATCATTTGGTCGAGCTTTCGATCCGACCGAAATGCCACCAACAAAATCTTTCCCTCAAAACCGTTCTCCTTCGTCGGCGCGATTGGGCCTGCCTATTGGGTCTTCGTCTTGATCGTGGTGGCTCCGGTTTGCGTGGGCACCTTTATGCCCCTGACCTACCGGGTCGTTTACGGCCTCTCGCCGTTGGCTTCCGCCTACCTCGGCGCTTCCTTGGCGCTGGCCTGGTCAGCCTCGGGTATTCTCACCGCCGGCGCCAACCTGAAATGGCAGCGCATCTTCATCGTCATCGGGCCCGCTTTGGCCGGTTTCGGTATCCTCGGGATCGGTGTCAGCGTCGGGAGCCTGGCTTGGCAAGTCGTGACCGCCTTTCAGCTCCTTGCCGGGCTGGGGATCGGCATGTCGATGTCGCATCTGATGAATTGGACGATGACCTTAGCGGCACCGGGAGAAGAATCGATCACCGCCGGCTCAATTCACACCGTGCGATCCCTCGGTATCGCGGTCGCTGCGGCGTCTGCGGGCTTGGTCGCCAATCTCGGCGGGCTGGGTGACGGTATCAGCGTCGAATCGGTGATCCGCGCGGTGAGCTGGGTGGAGAGCGTGGGGGCAATCGCCCCCCTCACCGGCGCCTTAATTGCTGCGATCCTCGTTGGACACCGACGTCGGCGAATCGACGACCCGCAACGTGCGGCTTTGGGCGCCTAGGCGAGGTTAATGAATGAACTCCGGGACCTTGCCGTCGTCCCCGGCCGGGTCGTCGCCACCCTGGTCGTCATCGGGCTTATCGGAGGGTTTCGACAGACGCTTTGGCTCGGCTCCCGCCGGCAGGGCTTTGGGCCCGCTTTTTGTCGGACCTAGGAACTCGAACGACAGGGCGCCATCCACGAGGACGACTTTGACAGTGCCGCCTTTTTCGAGCTTGCCAAACAGCAGTTCCTCGGCGAGTGGTTTCTTCACGTGCTCCTGGATATACCGGGCCAGGGGCCGCGCGCCCATCAATCGGTCGTAACCCTTGCCGGCCAACCATTTGCGCGCCTCATCGCTGAGCACGATATCGACCTTACGGTCGGCGAGTTGAGTTTCAAGCTGGGCCACGAACTTGTCGACGACGCGCTCGACGATCTCAAGATCAAGACCGGAGAAGTGAATCACCGAATCGAGGCGATTGCGAAATTCCGGCGTGAACATTCGCTTGATCGCTTCGCTGTCCTCGTCTTCGCGCAAACCGCGACCGAATCCGATCGCCTGCTTGCTCATTTCGGCGGCGCCGGCATTGGTCGTCATGATTAGCACGACGTTACGGAAATCGACGGCCTTACCGTTGTGGTCGGTGAGTTTCCCGTGATCCATCACCTGCAGCAGGATGCTGAACAAATCCGGATGCGCTTTCTCGATTTCGTCGAGCAACAAGACCGCATGCGGGTGTTGATCGATCCCGTCCGTTAGCAATCCGCCTTGATCGAAACCAACATAACCGGGCGGCGCCCCAATCAACCGCGACACAGTATGACGTTCCATGTACTCCGACATATCGAAGCGAATCAGTTCGACTCCGAGAATGGCCGCCAACTGGCGCGCAACCTCGGTCTTGCCGACACCCGTCGGCCCAGAGAAAAGAAACGATCCGATCGGTTTTTCGGGCTCGCGAAGGCCCGCACGAGCCAGCTTCATCGCGGAGGAAAGCGCGGCGATGGCTTTGTCTTGCCCGTAGACCACGGCTTTGAGCTCGGCTTCCAAGTTTTTCAGGCTCTCGCGATCGTCCTTGGAAACGCGCTTCGGCGGGATGCGCGCGATCTTGGCCACGATGGCTTCGACGTCTTTGGCGCTTACCGTTTTCCGCCGACGGCTGGCCGGCAGCAGCATCTGCGCCGCGCCGACCTCGTCGATAACGTCGATGGCCTTGTCGGGCAGCTTGCGATCGTTGATGTACCGGTCAGAGAGTTCCACCGCGGTCTTAAGCGCATCCGCGGTGTAGTGAATGCCATGGAACTCTTCGTAGTAGGGCTTCAGGCCCTTCAGGATCTTGATGGCATCCGCCACGGACGGCTCGTTGACGTCGATTTTCTGGAAACGACGCAATAGCGCGCGATCCTTCTCGAAGTAGTTGCGGAATTCCTTGTAGGTCGTTGAGCCCATGCACCGGATGGCGCCACTGGCCAGTGCTGGTTTGAGCAAGTTAGAGGCATCCATCGCCCCGCCCGAGGTCGCACCGGCACCGATGACGGTGTGAATTTCGTCAATAAAGAGGATGGCCCCGTCGTAGTTTTCGAGCTCGGTCAGGACCGCCTTCACTCGCTCTTCGAAATCGCCACGGTACCGGGTACCGGCTAACAACGTGCCCATATCAAGCGAGAAAATGGTCGCGTCCTGAAGAACCTCGGGGACCTCTTTGTTGACGATCCTCCGAGCCAAACCCTCAGCGATCGCCGTCTTTCCGACCCCGGGGTCGCCCACAAATAGAGGATTGTTCTTGGCGCGGCGGCAAAGGATCTGGATCGTCCGTTCGATCTCAAGATCGCGCCCGATCAACGGATCGATTTTCCCGGACTGCGCTTTTTCATTGAGATTGACGCAATAGGCATCAAGCGCCTCGCTGCCCTTGCGCACCGCGGATTCGGCGTCGGCCTCGTCCTCGGCGCCGTCGACGGTCCGATCTTCGGACTGGCCGGGCGCCTTGGCAATGCCATGGGAGATGTAGCTAACGACGTCGAGGCGAGTCATGTCTTGCTGCTGCAGGAAGTAAGCGGCATGCGACTCGCGTTCCGAGAAGATTGCGACCAGAACATTCGCACCGGTCACATCCTCGCGCCCGGACGACTGCACATGAATTAAGGCGCGTTGAATGACACGCTGAAAACCGGCGGTCGGTTTCGCATCGTCGTCGCTGTCGTGAACCAGGTTCTTGAGTTCTTCGTCGAGGTAATGAACCAGCGTTTCAGTCAGTTCCTCAACTCGAACAGCACATGCTTTCATCACAGCCGCTGCATCGGGATCTTCCATCAACGCGAGCAACAAATGCTCAAGCGTGGCGTATTCGTGCCGGCGCTCGTTGGCCAAGGCCAATGCGCGATGAAGAGATTGCTCAAGGTTCGGCGAAAATCCGGGCACTAGTCTTTTTCCATGGTGCACTGAAGAGGGTGCTGATTCTGGCGGGCAAAGTCTACAACTTGATTAACCTTGGTCTCCGCGACCTCGTAGGTAAAGACACCGCAAATGCCCACACCCTTGCGGTGGATGTGAAGCATGATCTGCGTCGCCTGCTGACGATTTTTGTGAAAGAAGCGTTCAAGAACGTAGACCACGAATTCCATAGGTGTGTAGTCGTCGTTCAACATCAAGACCTTGTACATCGGTGGTTTCTTGGTCTTGGTGGCCGTTTTGGTGACGACCCCGGTATCGAGGCCGCCATCGTCACGATCTGAATCTCGTTCGCTCATAAACACCTATGAAGGACAGGGCGCCCGTCGGCGAGGGCGTGGCGCACCGCGCCGCCCCCTAATATGCCATCGAAGACCGTGAATAAAAGGCGGGTCACAATGCTGTCAGGGCAAAAAAAAGCCCGGCCGAAAAGCCGGGCTTTTCGTCGTCGAAGAGGAATTACGCGGCGGACTTCGTCCAACGATCCATCATCGCGCCGATCTGGCTGTTGATCGGGCCGAACATGCCGTTGGTCGCTTGGACCGAAAGCTCCCCGATTTTGGTCGATTCATCCAAAATCCGCGACCAACCCTTTTGGAAGTATTCAGCCTGGAGCTGTGCAGCTTCCTGCGGATTCTTCGCACCCATGATGGCCTGACTGGCCTGAATGCCTTCGTTCATCAGATCCTGGGTAGCTTTGGTGGCGTAGGAGGAAAGTTTCTCGATGCCGTTCAACCAAGCATCGTTCGAAGCAATCGTCGCTTCGATGCCGGCCTTGCCGGCGGCCGAGACGTCGTCGAACTGGCGCGCAGCAGTACCCGCCGCCTCACGCGACATCGAAACCACCTGCTCGAAGCCCTTGGTGACGGCTTCGGTGCCTTCTTTCATCAAAACGTCGACGCTTTCCTTGCCCGCTTTCAGGGCAGCATCAATGGTCTGGGTCGCAGTTTCCTGGGCTTTGAAGTTCTCACCCGTCGCTTTTTTCGTCGCCATACCGTCCTCTTAGTGAAATCGTTTCGCAGGTGAGATATTGCACCGCAATATGAGGAAAATACTACAGGTTGCGCCGATGTCAAGCTGTTTTGTGCAGCGCAGCATCAGCCGCCAAGGACACCAACTTGGCCGTCTTGGTAGCGAAACTGGAAAAGCGGCCCGCCCCGGCCTTCGGCCCGGTCAACGGTCTCGGCTTCGATCGCGGAATATACCCGGCCAAAGCCGGTGAGTTCGTCCGCCGGGACCGGGCGCTGAACCCGAACCGGGACGCCGGTGGGATCCCTATCCAGCAGAAATCGACGGAAGGCGAGACCTTCTAGAGCTGCCGGTGGACCCGTAAAAGCGCGCGCGACGAGCCTCCCAGCATCGCATTTGAGGACCACCCAATAGTAGGAGTCCGAGCGTAAAAACACCGGTCCATCCCCCAAATAGGGCTCAGCCGAGGCAATCGTGCGCTTAAAAGCAGCGTAGTCCGGGCCATCCAGTTCACGTGCGCCGCCACGCCCGACAAGGCCCTGGACCGCCGATGAAAACGCCGCATCCACGGTCACACTACCGCGAAAGACACGGGCATTAAGGCGCGCCCCTGCGCCGTTTTGCAGGATGTCATAGGTTCGGACCTGCTTCGTATACTCGGCGTTAAAAATTAGGCGGTACCGTTCGAGGGAGGATCGCGCACAGGATCGCGCCATGTCATGCCCGCTGACGTACTGGAACCACGACAAACGACCGCCAATGAGCCCGTCGTTCGGCCCAACGCAGCCGGCCACCGGAAGGGACAGCAAAGCGAGTACGACCAACCTCGGCAATCTGGCTATATTCACTCTCAAGAACCACCCACAACTAGTTGAAATATATGAATAGACATCCAACCGTCGCCTCTTCTATCATCTTTGGCGGTTCGGTCCTTTTGGACCGCCAGACGACGAACTAGCGATTGAGCGAGAGCACGTGCGGCTACGGGGAACATTAGTCAGGCTTGGGCGGTTTGTCGCGCTCGGCGTTCTTACCGCCGTATTGGGTTCAAGCTTGTGGGCGGCACCTGCCGAAGCACGTTACGCCGCGATGGTCGTCGACGCCGACACCGGCGAAGTATTGTTTTCGCGGAACGGGCAAGCCATTCGCTACCCCGCCTCCTTGACCAAGATGATGACGCTCTATCTTGCCTTTGAAGCGCTTGATCAAGGCACACTGACCCTCAACAAAAAACTCAAGGTTTCAAAACGCGCCGCCGGTCAAACGCCGTCGCGCCTTGGGCTCCGCGCCGGGAGCACAATCACCACCCGCGACGCCATACTCGCGATGGTGACGAAGTCGGCAAACGACGCGGCAACCGTCGTCGCGGAGGCGATCGGCGGCACCGAGGTTAAGTTCGCCGAGATGATGACCGCCAAGGCGCGAGAACTCGGCATGCGCCGCACGACGTTCAAGAATGCTTCGGGCCTGCCAAACCGGCACCAGCGGACGACGGCCCGCGACATGTCGCTGTTGGCCACCGCCCTCTTGCGCAATCACGCCGATCGCTACCACTATTTTTCGACGACGGAGTTCAAGTACGGCGGTCGCACCTATAGCAATCACAACCGCTTGCTTCGAACCTACGAAGGTGCCGACGGGATTAAGACGGGATACATCCGCGCCTCGGGCTTCAATGTAGTGGCCTCGGTCAAACGGGGCGACAAAAGACTGATCGGGATCGTGTTTGGCGGCAAGAGCGCCAAATCCCGGGACAGTCACGCGCGGTCGCTGTTCGATCGCGCCTTCAGCATTATCGAAGCACGGAACATTCCCCGCCCGGCCATCAAGCCACGGCCTCCAGCTGTCGCCACGCCACAGCTTGCCGCCGACGCACCGGCAGAAGCACCGGCACCGGAGCAAGGGTCGACCTCGGATGACATTCACTCCGTTATCCCCCAAGGCGCACGCATCGCCGCGCCCCCAACCCCAACAATACCCGGTCGTAGTTGGCTTATTCAGGTCGGCGCCTTCGCCGACAAAGACGCGGCGTTCAGAGGCATTCGACAGGCCTCCGAGGTTGCTGCACGCTATCTTGAAGATGCCAGGGTCACCGTCAGTGAGGCCCCCTCACGCAGCGGCAAAGCGCTTTACCGGGCACGAATCGTTGGGATTTCCCGCCAAAACGCGTTCTCGGCCTGTCGCGCTTTGGAGAAACGCAGAATAGATTGCGTCGCTCTCAACCCGACCGACGGTTAGCCCGCGGATAGCCGCCAGACGGCGGCCCCCCTATACTCCAGCATCGAATTCCGACCGAACGCCAGCCGCCGGAGGCCACGATGAACGGACCTACGCCTTTTGAACGCATGAACCGTCACGGTGCGATCGTTGACGCGAGTCATGACGAACTCGCCATGGAAAACTTCGCGCAGGCGATGCACTACGAGGTTTTCGCCCACCTTATGCCCGGCAATAAGGATGTCTACGAGCACCGCGTGCTGCCCGCGTTCAAGAAGCGCAAAGGACGAACACCAGAGTCGCGGCGCGAGGTACGTGCCGAGATGCGGGAAGATCCCTACCATCAGACCTGGAGCGCACTGCGGCGCACGACGCAAGAAATGATGTGGGTTGCGACGGACACCTGCCTCCACCGCACCTATGACGAACTTCACGAGCGCGCTCGGCCCAAAGGAAGAAAGCTCGGCTCGTTGGAACTAAACCCCGCCCTCGACCTTCCGAGGTATATTACCGCGGTGGATATCCACTGCATGCCCGGCGGATATTGCAGCGAAGCGACCAACGGCGATGTCTATGCGGGGGCGCTCTACGACCGCGGGGTCTATTCGATCACCCAAGGGTTCTTGGGGCCAAAGGTTGATGGCTTCGGTCGGTCCGCGACCGCCTATATCAAGCGCAACTACCCGAACTTCCGGACCGGTAAAGTTTTGGATGTCGGTTGTGCCGTCGGTCATGGCTCGGTCGCACTGGCCGAGACCCTGCCCGATGCGGAAATTCACGCGATCGACGTGGGAGCACCCATGCTGCGTTATGCTCATGCGCGTGCCGAAAGCATGGGCGTGCCCGTCCACTTTGCGCAACAAAGCGCGGAACACATGACCTACGACGACGATACCTTCGACTTCGTCGTCTCGGGTGCGACCCTCCACGAACTGTCCACCGCTGGTATCCGCAACATCATTCGCGAATGCCGGCGTGTCCTGAAGCCGGGTGGGGTAATGATCCACATCGAGCAACCCCAGTACGAGGGGATGGACCCCTACGACCAATTCATGCGCGACTGGGACACCTTTGGTAACAACGAACCGTTCTGGGGCACGCTCCACGATCTCGATCTCGAGGAAATCGCCGTCGACGCCGGGTTCGAACGTGAAAAAGTGCGCCAGTCCATGGAGTGGGGCGACGAGGAACGCGGCCAAGTTTATAACGTCGACAAACCAGGCGAAGAAAAAACACCTCCCTGGTTTTTCTATTCGGCGACGAAGTAGATCAGCTATGGATCCGGTTGGTATTCGTAAAATTGGTCAACACGCAGCTATCGCGTCGATCAATCACGATGAAGCGGCCCGCGAAGATTTCGTCGCGTCGATGTATTTCGCCGTCCAGGCGGACATCTTCCCGGGCAACAAGCTGGCGTACGAAAAAGACGCCCTGCCGAGGTTCGAGCGCGAACACGGGCGTGCACCAAGCGATCGACACGAAATCCGCCGCGCCATGGCGGACCAACCGCTGTTCCAATGGTGGAGCAGCTTGCGTCGCACCACACAAGAAATCAAACAAGCCACCGGCGAGGAACTGGTCCACCGGCAAACGGACGGGATCAATGAAACTGTTGTGACGTTGAACAGTGGCAGTCGTGGCTCGCTCCGTCTCAACGAGAAGATCGACCTACCCCGCTACGTCGCCGAGGTGGACTTCCACGGACAGCCCGGTGGCTACTATCAAGAACGATGCGCCGAAGACTCGACGCCGGCAGCTATCTACGATCCTGGCGTCTTCGTCCTCACCAAAGGCTTCATGGGCCCCTATTGCGAGGCGGCCGGCGCATCGGCGATCAACTTCCTCCGCCATCGTTACCCCGACTTCTCGCCGAAACGCATTCTGGATATCGGCTGCGCCGTGGGGCACAGCACCCTGCCCTACGCAGACTCCTTTCCCGAAGCACGGATCGATGCGATCGACCTGTCCGCACCGATGCTTCGCTACGGTCACGCGCGTGCCGCCTCGATGGGTTACGACATTCATTTTTCGCAGCAAAACGGCGAAAAGACCGATTTCGCGGACGAAACGTTCGACCTCACCGTCTCCCACATCGTTTTGCATGAGACGTCGAGGAGCGCCCTCCGCAATATCTTTGCAGAGTGCTATCGCCTTCTCGAGCCCGGTGGGCTGATGCTGCATGTCGAACAACGACAGCACTACGACATGGAACCGTTCGAGCAGTTCTACTACGACTGGGATACACTGAATAACCACGAGCCGTTCTGGGGTACGCTCCACGATACCGACCTTGCGGCTGTCGCCGCCGAGGCGGGGTTCGCGCCGACCCACGTGGTTCAACACATGGCGCCAAACGTGGTTGCTGCCGATCTTTTGCAGGATCAAATCGACGGCGGGCAAGACTTCAAGCGGACCGCGGTTTGGTTTGCCATCGCGGCGCAGAAATAGCCGACGCTAGATCGACGGCGGTTCGACCCCCGATGCGGCCAGTTCGCCAAACAGTTGCGCCTTGAGACGATCCAATCCCGCTTGATCGCGGGCTTCAATGCGCGCCACAAGCACAGCTTGCGTGTTGGATGCGCGCAACAACCACCATCCGTCTTCCGTGGTTACGCGCACGCCATCGATATCGACGACGTCGGCATCGGCGTTGCGCATACGCGTTGCCACTTCGGCGGCAATGTTGAACTTGCGCGCTTCGGCGCAGTCGAAACGAAGCTCCGGCGTGTTGACGTAAACGGGCAGATCGTCGAGCAGGTCGCCGATCGACCGCCCACTGCGATGAACGAGTTGAAGGGTCCGCACCGCGGCGTAAAGTCCGTCGTCGAAGCCGTAGAAGGTATCGGCAAAGAAAATGTGGGCGCTCATCTCGCCGGCGAGCAACGCCCCGGTCTCGGCCATTTTGGATTTGACCAAGGAATGACCGGCCGCCCACATGATCGGGGCACCCCCCAGACGGCGCACCTCATCGAACAACGCAACGCTACACTTTACGTCGCCAATGATCGTCGCGCCCGGATTGGCCGACAACACATCGCGGGCCAGCAGGGCAAGCAGTTGATCGCCCCAGACGATGCGCCCTGCGGCATCGATAACGCCGATGCGATCACCATCGCCGTCGAATGCGAGCCCGATATCCGCGCCCGCCTTTTCTACCGCGACACGGAGTTGCTCGAGATTTTCGGAAATCGTGGGATCCGGGTGATGATTCGGGAAATTTCCGTCGACGGCGTCGTTGATCAGCACGTGGCGACCCGGCAACCGCTCGGTCAAGTTACGTAGCACAGCACCGGCCGCGCCGTTTCCGGGGTCCCAAACCGCCGTGATATCACGGGGCAAGTCGGCATCCATCATCAGGCGTTCGACGTAACGATCCGCGATGTCGACCGTTTCGATGCTGCCGACACCGATTTCGAAATCGCCCGCCGCGGCAAGTTGACCAAGGGCCTGGATGTCGTCGCCGAAGAACCCCTTCCGGTCGAGCATGAACTTGAACCCATTGTGGTCCGGCGGGTTGTGCGATCCCGTCACCATGATGCCGCCGTCGGCGCCAAGCTCGTAGACGCTATAGTAAAGCATAGGGGTCGGCCCAAGGCCGATTTGTCGAACCGTCACACCTGTCGACACCAACCCTCGGATCAGATGATCTGCAAGATCGGGCGAACTGTGTCGTCCGTCATAACCGACATTGACGGTACGACCGCCTCGACGACGGATGATCGTGCCGAACGCTTGTCCGATCGCCAACGCATCCGAAGGCCCAAGGGTCTTTTCAAGCACGCCCCGGATATCATAGGCGCGCAGAATCGAAGGATCGAACCTATGACCGGTCATGCTACCGCGGCGCCGCCGGTTGGCGGCCGATACTGTGATAATTGAGGCCCAATCGGGCGACGTCCTCGGGATCGAACAGATTGCGGAAGTCAACGAGAGTGGTGCCCACCATCGCCGCCTTCAGCGCCGGAAGATCGAGGCGGCCCGGTCCAAATTGATCCCACTCCGTTACGATGGCCGTCGCATCGGCGCCCTGCGCGGCCTCGATCGGATCGGCACACCAAGTCACACCAGCAAGCTGGTGCCGCGCTTCCTCGGCACCCTCCGGGTCGAAGACCCGTACGGTGGCACTCTCTGCCAGAAGGCCCTTCACGAGGTCGACGCCCGGGCTGTCACGAACATCGTCGGTGTTGGCCTTGAACGTAATGCCAAGGACGGCAACGGTACGACCAACCAGACTCCCGCCCAGCGCTGTTGCGACGCGGTCGGCGAGCACCTTTTTTCTGGCGGTGTTGATCTCGATCGCTGTTTCCACGAGCCGTATCGGCGATTGCACCGCCGCTGCGCTATTGGCGAGTGCCGATGTATCCTTTGGAAAACACGAGCCGCCGTAGCCCGGCCCTGCGCTGAGGCCCCAACGCCCTATCCGCGTATCGAGCCCCATGCCCCTGGCCACATCCTCGACATTAGCCCCAACTCGCTCGCAAAGATCAGCAATCTCATTGATGAAAGTGATCTTCACTGCAAGAAACGCGTTGGCGCTGTACTTTATCAATTCCGAGGTTTCGATGGCCGTCGACACAAAACAATCGACACGCCCCTCAAGGAGAGGCGCATGAAGTTCCCTCAACGTTTTGGCGGCACGATCGGTGTCTGTTCCCACAACGATGCGATCAGGTCTTGCGAAATCCGCAACAGCGCTTCCCTCGCGTAGAAACTCAGGCACCGAAGCGATGTCGACATCGGCATCGGGCGCGGCCTCTTTGATGATCTCGGCAACTGCACGACCAGTGCCGACCGGCACGGTCGACTTCGTGGCAAGTACCGTATATCCCGCTAGACAAGGGGCAAGTTCGCGCGCCGCAGCAAAAACGAAAGAAAGGTCGGCGTTCCCCTGAGCGTCCGGCGGAGTCCCGACGGCAAGAAAAACGACATCGGCGTCGGCCGCCGCGTCGACGGGCGACTCCGCGAAGTTCAGGCGGCCCACCGCGACGCCGCGCGCAACAACGGCATCAAGCCCGGGTTCGTAGATCGGTATTTCGCCGCGGTTGAGCCGGTCGAGAACTATTGGGTTCTTGTCGACACACGTGACGTCATGCCCGATGTCAGCGAAACAAGCACCCGAGACCAAACCGACGTAACCGGTTCCGATCACCACAACTTTCATGAAGGGGCTCCGAGACCAAGGGACTGAATGTAACTTGTTAGTTCGTTGCGCAAATCGTCGCGCTGTAACGCGAACGCGATATTGGCGCGCAAGTAACCCGCCCGCGTGCCGCAATCAAACCGCTCGCCGTCGATTCGAATACCCGCGAACGCCTCTTCCGCTGCGAGCCAGGACAATGCGTCGGTGAGTTGGATTTCCCCACCGGCACCGGTCTCTTGACGATCGAGATACTCGAAAACCCTGGGCGTCATGATGTAGCGACCCACGACCGCCAAGTCGGAAGGCGCGTCCGCCGGCTTTGGCTTTTCGACCAGCCCTCGAACTTCGACTACCGCGCCGTTATCGTTCGACACATCCAGCACGCCATAATTTGAGATATCGGGTCCCGAAATGGTTTCGGCAGCGACCATCCCGCCCCGGCCCGAGTAGGCATCAACCATCTGTTTGAGGCACGGCACGGCGGCGAGGAAAACGTCGTCGGGCAACAGCACCGCAAAGGGCTCATCACCGATGAAGTGCCGAGCACACCAAACGGCGTGGCCCAGGCCTAGCGGCTCCTGCTGCCGGGTGTAGGCGACTTTTCCCGGGGCCGGCAGCCAGCTCGTCAGGTTTTCGGCCTCTTCCGACTTCCCGCGCGACCGCAGCAGGGACTCGAGCTCGCTGGAATGATCAAAATGATCCTCTATCGCGCTCTTTCCCTTGCCCGTCACGAAAATGAATTCCTCGATTCCGGCCGCTCGCGCCTCTTCCACGGCATAGTGAATCAACGGCTTGTCGACGATCGGGAGCATTTCCTTGGGCAGCGCCTTGGTAGCCGGTAGGAACCGCGTTCCCAATCCGCCAACGGGAAAAACTGCCTTTCGGACGGGTGCGGTCATGTATCGGAATCTCCGGAGGGAACAAGCGAGTTCTTGTGCCATGCCCCCTTGCCGTAGGCAAGATCATGCGTTGCCGAGGAGTAGGTCCTTCGCCTGATTGATCTTTGTGGCCAAAAATGTGGATCCGCCTTGGTCGGGATGGACCCTCTTCATCAGACGGTGATGCGCGTCGCGAATTTCCGAATCACTTGCCCCGGGCTCCAAGCCCAGCACGGAAAACGCTTCTTCGCGTGACATGGCGCCTGTCGATCCGGTGGACCTTTCACGCGCAGATTCCTGCTCGTCGGAGCGCCAATCCGGACCAAACCGCCGATCAAGATATGCCTCCAGCAACTGTGTCGACTCGTCATCGTAGCGAAGACTTTCCTCACGCAAGCTGCGCAGATCGTCCTCAGTCAACGTGTCGAGCGCTCGGCCTGAAAAGGATCCCTGCATGACTTCGCCGTCGAGATCTCCGGTGTCGTGATCCAGTCTCATCCGTAACAGTTTGGTCCGCACCTCGGAGCTTTGGCCCGACGTTCGATCGGCGGGATAAGGACGGCGAGAGAATGCCGCGCGCTGCGCCCGGCGCCGGAGGTACATCAGGCCGAAGAAGAGCAACGGGAAAAGCGCGCCCCACAGTCCCCGGGCGGCAAGGAACCCAACCACCAGGATGCCCAGCAAAATGCTCAGCCAACGGAGGACCCTGACGATCTCGGCAGGATCGGCACTCACGAACCAACGACCGGCCAGAATGAACACGCCTACGACGGCAAGGCCGATGAGAAGCCAGGTCATTCAGCTACCTCAGCTGACTGGTTAGTTGTCGGACAGTCGTGCCACGACCCCTGCTGTAATCAGCGAGCGCGCGTCGGCCGCCAGCCGCAAAGACCGCGACCGCCTTGAGGAGTTCGCGCAGTTGCGTCGCACTGGTGCCGTCGAAACGACAATGCGCGCCGCCGGTCAGCCGCGCGATCTGACGAAAGGCCATTTCGGCCACCGGCTCCGAGCCCTCCTGGAACAGGAAGGCGGGGATGCCTAAGACACCGAGCTTTCCGGCGACGTTACAGAGGTCGTCGACGCTTTCTTCAACGCAATCCCCGACAAAAACGAGGGCGTTGACGCGCCCCTGTCGTGCTTCCGCGAGCGCATGGTTCAAGACTTTTAGGATTTGGGTATGCCCCCCCAGGCACGAGACGCCCGTCATCCGCCGAATGAGATCTGCGGAGTTCGATATCCACGGAGTCGCCGCAAACTCCTCGAACCCTCGATAATAGGCGAGCTGAATCTCAAGGCCGCCGAGGCTCGCGGTTTCGCGGAACATTTCGGCCTGAATATGACACGCCCGGTCCCAGGTCGGCTCGCGGCTGGCCGTCGCATCAAGCGCGAACAACAAACGTCCCCGCTCGCCGACGCGTCTTGACGGCGGGGTAGCGGCAACCTTGCTCAGGAACGCCTGGACGTTGCTGGGGTCGGTCTTTGCGGGCGTATGTCGCGGTCGTTTTGCCATGGCGCCATCATTCTCGGCGCCAGTATATAGGGTGGCCTATACCGTTCCAGAAGGAGCGGCACCGCAACGAGCGGCTCAATCGCGGGATTATTGGACGACAATCTCCCCATCCGGAAAAAACGCCTTGTAGGCAAACGCAAAGTCGATCCCGTAGGGATGGTCGACGAGTTCACCTCGATCCGTCCGCTGTTGCACAACGACATTTCCGACATCTACCCCACGTGAAATTGCCGAAGAATCAAGTGCAGAATTTTGGCCGGGTTCCCATGTGATGACGAACCCATCGGCTGTTTCTATTCGACCGCGCTCACGAAGGAGGTCCAGAGCCCACGCCTCTTTTTGGCCATCGCCGGACCGATCGACCGTAATGACCCTCGCCAACGGCGCGACATTTACTTCCTTGAGAGACTGAAGCGCCTCACCCTGGTAGAGGAACGGGGTGGAGAGCGAGTCGTAGCCGTTGTAAGGATTGGCACCGTAGCGCCGGAGACGTGCGTTCGTCGGCACCAGAAGGCTTGCGCTATCGTTGGCGCGAGCTTTGAAGTTGGCCCAGGATTCTAAGCGCGAGGGCAACACCGCGAGGCGCTTGCCGAGCATTTCGCCGATGATCGCTTCGCCGAGGAATTGCTGCCACCAACTTTCGGTCTGGCGGTCATACATGACGAGATCGGAGTTCCGTAGCTTTCCGGTGGCGCCGAAATCCAACACCCGGCCATCAAGGCGCCGATCAAAAACCACCGCAGCATTACACAGCGGGCAGAACGTCACCGAGATCGGCACGCCACCGAGTTCGTCGTTGACGATCTCGTGCCACATGAGGATTGAAAGCGGGTACGCCCGCATCTCGCCATTGATGACGATTCCGACGACTGGTTCGGTCGCCTCAATCTCAAATTCGCCGTACCCGTCGACTTCATCCAGCCCGATGTGGCGAGGCCGGTCGATTGCCGGGATGCCATCTTTTGGCGGCCCACCAGATAGTATTTCGTCAAATTCGACCGAGGACTTTTCGAAGTCCGTCGTGGGCCATTCGTATTTCCACACCGAGGGGTTTGCCGAGGCGGCGCCAGTAAGAATAACTGACCCGAACGCGAACGCGACCGCTATCTTAAGCATGGTGGAGATCATCAACCAATCCTGTTTTCGTGGCGGTTTGCATCCCATACATTGACCGCCTGTTCCAACGGCTCAAGTCAAAGGGGGTCAAGCTTTCGTGACATTGTCGGTGGCAAATCGCCCTATACGCTTCGGGGCACATGGGAATGGCTGATTCCGTCGAAATCGTCGTCGTGGGCGCTGGAGTCGTCGGCCTAGCCATTGCGAAGTGCCTCGCCGAATCAGGTCGCGAGGTTCTCGTCCTCGAGAAAGAGAAATGGATCGGCAGCGAAACCAGCGCCCGCAACAGCGAAGTCATCCATGCGGGTCTCTATTACCCGCCGGACTCCAAAAAAGCCGCGCTGTGTATTGAGGGAAAGGAAGCTCTCTATAGCTACTGTGCCGAGCGCGGCATTCCGCACAGGCGGTGCGGAAAATTGATCGTCGCAGCCGACGACGACGAAATAAGCAGCCTTCAAAAAATTCGAACCAACGGCATTGCGAGCGGTGTCGATGATCTCGTTATGATCGATGCAGATGCCGCGAAAGCGCTTGAGCCGAATCTGGAATGCGTGGCTGCCCTTCACTCACCCTCGACCGGCATCGTGGACAGCCATCAGTACATGCTCGCGCTAGTGGGAGACATCGGCGCGGCGGGGGGCATGATTGCCCTCCAAACGATGTTCCTCGGTGGCCGACAGTCGGCCCAAGGGTTCACCGTCGAAGCGCAATCGGGAGACGGAACAGAAGCGCTGCTGACGTGTCGGTGGCTCGTCAATGCCGCCGGACTTCATGCCCAAACGGTGGCGGGGTCGGTCGAGAACATGCCATCGGAGATGATTCCGGCTCGGTACTTGGCGAAGGGGGTCTACTTCACGCTCTCCGGCGCCGCCCCTTTTCAGCGCCTCGTCTACCCGCTACCAACCGCGGCGAGCCTTGGACTGCACTATTCCGTCGATCTCGGCGGTCAAGCCCGCTTCGGTCCCGATGTCGAATGGATCGATACCATCGATTATGAGGTCGACGGTAACCGAATGCGAAAGTTCGAAGCCAGCATCCGGCGCTATTTTCCCGCGCTCAAGTCCGGCAGTTTGCACCCCGGATATGCTGGCATCCGGCCAAAAATTGTTCCGCCCGGCGCACCGGCTGGAGATTTTCTGATTCAAGGGCCTACCACGCATGGCCTCGACGGTTTGATCCATTTATTCGGCATCGAGTCGCCCGGACTGACGTCCTCGTTGGCCATCGGACGGGCTGTCGCAAAGCTCCTTCGCTGATACGACCTTGCACTGTTGGATTCTTGTCGGGTATCCCCGAAACCGCTAGGTTAACGCCGAAACATTCCTGGACCCCAAACATGCTGAAACCGATTTTTGCCGCGCTTTGCTTGGCCTTGACCACCTCGACGGCGTTTGCTGCAAATGTCGGCGGCACGCGGAGTTATGAGAGCCAGCTCGCAGGGGCAACCGATACCGCGATTGATTTTTCGCGCGAGAATGAGTGGTCGGGGATCATTGGTGGCGGCATTGGTTTGAATCCGGAGTTCATCGGATCCGACGACTACGAAGTCAGTGGGCTCCCGTTGTTCGACGTGGAATGGCGCGGGGCTTACTTCGCCAGCACGCAACGGGGTGTCGGTCTAAATATGATTCGCAATCCGGGCCTGAAGGCCGGCCCCCGATTCACTTACGACCGCGGAAGAGAATCGTCGGATAACACGTTTCTCCGCGGCCTCCCTGACGTCGATGCCGGCATCGAGATCGGGGCGTTTCTCGAGACCTTGAACGGGCCTTGGCGCTTCAAAAGCGACATACGCAAGGCTCTCGGGGGCCACGAAGGCCTTGTCGTGTCGCTCGATCTTGCGCTCGGTGGCCGTCTCAGTGATCGCGCCAATCTTATCCTGGGTGGAACGACCCACTACACGAGCAAGGACTACATGAAGTCCTATTTCGACTCGAGCGTTGCCGGAACCGGGCGCCCAGTGTTTCTGACCGATGGTGGCGGTTTTTCGGATATCGGCGGCTACGCGACCCTGGTTTACAATTTCAGTGATCGCGTATTTATCTCAGGTGTATTACGCGGCACCCTGTTGATCGGCGACGCGGCAGACAGCCCAATCTCTCAGTCAGACGGTCAATATTTCTTCGGCACGATTTTTGGCTATCGTTTCTAGCTACCAGGCACCTATTTCCTTGAGCGTGCGTGCGAGTGGCGCTGGGAGATCGGCGGGACCGGCACCCTCTCCATTTGGCAGATCGGGCGGCGCGTCCGCCGCTTCGAGGTAACGCCAACCTTGATGCGGGCGACGGGGTTGATGCTCGGTCAGAACCAGCTGCGGTTCCAGCACGAAGGCGCATCTTTTGCCCTCTTGATTACTCACTGACTGGATGTCGACGATCACCTGGCGGACCTGGACGTACCCTCGAATGATCCAGAAGAGCGATCCTGCGCCAACGATCTCATCTGCCCGTCGGGGCCGGTGCCGGGTGAAATGAAGAAGCGTCCCCTGCTCTCTCAAGCGGCTGGCTTGAATCCTGCGGAGTTGATCCACATCGTCGACTCCAACGCATAGCTTCAGGATATTCAGGGCCATCGCGCTTTAGGGTACCGATGCGCGCGGAGCGGGCAAGTCCAGATGGTATGTGGAGAGGACCATCAAATCGTCCATAATCCCAAAAAAAAGAGCCGGGAGACCCCATTGAGCGCGAATAGCACGAAAAACGACCGAGTCGTCATTGCCGGTGCTGGACCGGTTGGCGTGACCGCAGCCTATGCCCTATTGCGACAAGGCATTCCCGTCCTCCTACTGGAATCCTACGCCGACCTCCCGACCGACCCCCGCGCCTCGACCTTCCATCCCCCGACGATGGAGCGCCTTGAAAGCCTGGATGTTGCCGAGGAACTACACGGTATGGGTATTGAGGTGCCGAAGTGGCAGTTTCGCGACCTCAAGAAAGGGCTCGTTGCCGAATTCGACCTCTCGATTCTGGGCGACATCACCCGCTATCCCTTCAGACTCCATTGCGAGCAGCACAAGTACGCGCGGATGCTGTTGAGCAAGGTCGAGAAAATGGACGGCTGCGAAATCCTTAAGAGCCGCACCGTCACCGGCGCGCGGAGCGAAGAAAACGGCGTCTCCGTGACCGTCGACGGACCGAACGGCCCGGAAAAAGTAACCGGCCGCTATTTGATCGGTTGCGACGGTGGCAAAAGCGTTGTTCGACATGCGATGGGGGTCAGCTTTGAGGGGCTGACCTTCGAAGAACGTTTCTTAGTGCTGACAACACCGTTCGACTACACCGATCACGGATTCCGAGGCACCTGCTACATCGCCGACCCGGATCGCTGGTACTCGATGTTTAAGGTACCTGCCGAAGGTCCGCCGGGGCGTTGGCGCGTCGTCTCGCCCGTCGAGCCCACTGTGGACGAAGCGGATGCCTTTGACGACGATGCCTGCCAAGAGCGCATTCAGGCGGTCATGCCCCACCCGGACGGCGGGACGTTCCCGATCATCCACAAGAACATTTACCAAGTACACCAACGTATCGCTGGACGCTTTGCGGTCGGGAACGTGTTCCTTGCCGGCGACGCGGCACATATCAATAACCCGCTTGGCGGCATGGGCTTAAACTTCGGCATCCATGACGCGCTCAATCTCACGGAGAAAATGGTCGCTGTTTACCGAGGCGAGGCTTCGGACGACATCTTCGCGCTGTACGATCGGCAACGCCGGACTGTTGCGGAAGAGTATTTGCTTGCCCAGACCGCACAGAACAAGCGAGACCTTGAGGAGAGCGACCCGGAGAGCCGCGCACAAAGACAAAAGGAATGGCGCGAGACCGCCGACAATCCCGAAGCTGCACGCGAATTTCTTTTGCGCACCGCGATGTTCAAATCGGTCGAGCGCGAACGATCCATCCAATAGGGGCAAGACAGGGTTCACCCCCGAAACTCACTTAGACAAAGAGGACACGAATGCCTGACTCACTTGGCCATCGACTGAAGATTGGCGTGATCGTTCCATCGACCAACACCGTTGTGCAGACCGAGTTCGCCGACATGCAGCCTCCGGGTGTGACCAACCACGTCTCGCGCATCGCAATTCCCGATGTAAAGCTCGGCTCCGACGACGATTTCATTGCCCACATTGAGCGCATGCGCTCTGGTATCGACGAGTCAATCGAACGCGTCATGACGTGTCATCCCGACTACATCATCAACGGGCTATCGCTGGAGGCGTTCTGGGAAGGGCTTCAGGGAAGCTTGGACATGCTGGAGCGGTTGGAAAAAAAGTTCTCGATTAAGATGTCGATGGGAAACAATGCAATCCTGGCCGCACTAAAAAAAGTCGGTGGTATCAAAAAGATAGCCCTTATCACCCCCCACAAACCCCTCGGCGACGATCGGGTGCGGCGGTTTTTCAATGAAGCCGGCTACGAAATTACCGATTTGCACAGCTTCAACGTCAACATGCCGGCCGAAATCTGTCATGTCAGCGCCGAAGCGTTGCGCGATGCGACCATGAAAGTTGCGGCCAGCGAGCCCGATGCAATCGTCCAGGTCGGCACCGGTTTGGCCAACGCCAAGGTCGCGGGAGAGGCGTGGCAATGGCTGAAGAAACCGGTCATTGCGATCAACACCGCCTGCTATTGGCATGCACTGCGTGAAAGCGGCATCACCGACAGGGTGGGTGGTTGCGGGCCTCTGCTGACCGACTATTAGACCGCCGTTTCAAAGATCACGACGGCGGTCCCTTCGTCGACAAAGTCGCCGGCAGCAACCTGCACTTGAGCGACGATGCCATCCTGGGGCGCACGCAGCACGTGTTCCATTTTCATGGCTTCTAGAGTGGCCAGGCGGGTGCCAGCCTCGACCGACTGGCCTGCCGACACGTGCACTTGGGTCACCTTGCCCGGCATGGGGGCGACAACCGAGGGTTCAGTTGACCGGCTCTGGTTGGCGGCAAATGGATCACCGACGACCAGGCGATCAACGCCAGTTTTCGAGATCACGTGGTAGGTATTTTCGGCCGCAACCACGATCATCTGATAACGCTGCCCGCCGACGGAAAGAGCCACGGCGTAACCGTCCGTGGCGACATCTTCTAGGACAACGGTTTGCCCACTCCAGGAAACAGTTTGCCGCGAATCAACCGTTAGCGCGGCCGTTTCGAGCCCTTCGGGCGTTTCGATATGAAGCAACACCCGTGCCGGCAGGTTCGGTTGCCAACCCCGCCAGTCCGACCAAGGGTCGGCCGCCGCGCGCGAAGCGGCGCGTGATCGTTGATCGATTACCACCACTGCGGCGACAGACTCAATCGAGGGCGGCGCGTTGGACGCAACAAGTCGAGCGAGCGAACGATCGACGAACTGAACATCTATAGCGCCCGACTTGAAGGCACCATCGGCCAGCAACGCCGCCAAGAACGCAAAGTTGTCCTCGGGCCCGCCCAATCGTGCCTCCAACACGGCCTGAAGCAGGGCCTTGCGTGCCCCTTCCCGATCGCCGCCATGGGCAACGACCTTTGCAACCATCGGATCGTAATGGGGCGATACCTCGTCGCCCGCATCCACGCCGCGATCAAACCGGATACCCGATCTCTCGGGAATGACCAGACCCGTCACACGCCCAGGCGCGGGGAGAAAACCCGCGTGAGGCGATTCAGCGTAAACCCTGGCCTCCATGGCGTGGCCGTTCATCTGAATGGCAGATTGTTCGAGCGGTAGGGATTCGCCAGCGGCGATTCGCAACTGCCATTCCACCAAATCCAGACCGGTGATGGCCTCGGTGACCGGGTGTTCCACTTGCAGGCGGGTATTCATTTCCATGAAGTAGAACGCGCCCGATTCATCCACCAGGAACTCAACCGTTCCGGCACCGGCGTAGGAAACGGCTTCGGCCGCACGGAGCGCCGCAGCACGCAACGCTTCGCGAACGGGCCTGGAAACGAGGGTCGCCGGCGCCTCTTCGATCACCTTTTGGTGACGGCGCTGGAGGGTACAGTCCCGTTCAAACAGATGAACGAAACTCCCGCCCGCATCACCAAAGATCTGGACCTCTATGTGGCGGGGAGAGGTGACGTACTTCTCGGCAATGATCTCGTCATCGCTAAAGGCTGCCTTGGCTTCCCTTTTTGCCGCCGCCAGGGCATCCGGCAAATCACGCTCCCGGTCGACCCGGCGCATGCCTTTTCCGCCGCCCCCCAAAGCCGGTTTCAGCATGACCGGAAAGCCCAAATTCGTAGCGGCACGTAGAAAGGCGGCATCGGACTGATCTGCGCCGCGGTAATCCGGAATCACGGGCACGCCTGCCGCTTGCATCATGTCCTTCGCAACGCGCTTTGACCCCATGGCGCGAATGGCCTCGGGCGACGGGCCAACGAAGATCAAGCCAGCATCACGACAAGCCTGAGCGAAGTCCGCGTTCTCCGACAGAAATCCGTAACCTGGATGGATCGCGTCGGCGCCTGCCTGAACGGCCACGGCAATGACCTTGTCGCCCCGCAAATAACTTTCGGGGGCAGGAGCCGGGCCGATGCAATGGGCTTCGTCCGCCAATCTGACGTGTCGGGAATTTGCATCCGCCTCGGAATGCACCGCCACCGTGCGGATGCCCATACGGTGCGCGGTCGCAATGACACGGCATGCAATCTCGCCCCGGTTGGCGATGAGAAGCGTTTTGATCATCTTCGGCCTAGTCGGGTGCCCAAGAGGGGCGTCGACGTTCGAGAAAGGCCGACATTCCCTCCAATCCTTCCGGGGCGGCGCGACGGTCCGCAATGCGACCGGCAAGGTCAAGGAGCAACGTCTCGTCGATACCGAAACCGCCGGCATCGGCGGCAAGTTTTTTGGCATGGCGAACGGCTTCAGGTCCGCCCTCGAGGATGCACCGGACCAACGCATCGCGACGGCCGCCGAGCGCCACTTCATCGACGACAACCTCGTGCACCAAACCGATCCTCGACGCCTCAACGGCGTCGAAACGCTCTGCAGTTTGGAAATAGCGGCCAGCCTGCCGCGCGCCGATCGCGTCGATGACGAACGGCGAAATCATCGCCGGTACGAGACCCAATTTCACTTCCGTCAGCGCAAACGTCGTCGAGGACGACGCCACCACGATGTCGCACGCCGCAACGAGACCGACGCCGCCGCCGTATGCGGCGCCCTGGACCACCGCGATCGTCGGGATCGGCATGGTGCGCAGCGTCAGCAGCATACGCCCGAGGCGCATGGCGTCTTCTACGTTTTCGTCTCTCGAATACCCAGCCGCACGCCGCATGTAATTGAGGTCGGCGCCGGCACTGAACGATTTTCCCTGACCGGCCAGGATCAAAACTCTGACGTCACGATTGCCGCCAATATCCGCCAATGCTCGGGCCGTTTCTCGGATCATCGCGTCGTCGAACGCGTTGTGGCGATCAGGTCGGTTAAACGTGAGCGTGGCCACGCCACTAGGCGCGATATCGACGAGGAGTTGCTCGACGTCCACGGCTACATCCGGAAAACGCCGAACTGGGTGTCCCCGATCGGCGCATTCAGTGCTGTCGAAAGCGACAACCCGAGGACCAAGCGGGTATCAACCGGATCGATCACGCCGTCGTCCCATAGGCGCGCACTGGCATAGTAGGGGTGCCCCTGGGTTTCGTACTGTGCTCGAATCTCGGAAGCAAAAGCCGCCTCCTCTGCGGCATCCACGGCCCCCCCCTTAGCCTCCTGGGAATCCCTGCGTACCTGTGTGAGCACGCTGGCGGCTTGCGCGCCGCCCATGACCGAAATCCGCGCATTGGGCCACATCCAGAGAAACCGCGGATCGTATGCGCGCCCGCACATGCCGTAATTGCCCGCACCAAAGGAGCCCCCGATTACCAGCGTGATCTTCGGCACCTGCGCATTGGCGACGGCCATCACCATCTTCGCACCGTCTTTGGCGATGCCGCCTGCTTCGTATTTGCGCCCCACCATGAAGCCGGTGATGTTCTGCAAAAAAATCAACGGAATGCGACGCTGACAACACAGCTCAATGAAATGCGCCCCTTTGAGCGCCGATTCTGAAAACAAGATTCCATTGTTGCCGAGGATGCCGACTTGGCGGCCATAGAGGCGCGCAAAGCCGGCAACAAGTGTGGACCCGTAGAGCGGCTTGAACTCATCGAACGCACTGCCGTCGAATACCCTTGCGATGACCTCGCGCACATCAAAGGTTTGTTGCGGGTCCGCGGACACGACCCCATAGAGTTCCGCGGCATCATAGTGCGGCTCTTCCACTTCCGAGGTGGGTGGCGGGGTCTTTTGCCTGTTCAGGTTGGCGACGATCCGCCGGACGATGCCGAGTGCGTGGCCGTCATTCTCTGCGTAGTGATCGGCAACGCCGGATTGGCGCGCGTGAACCTCTGCGCCGCCGAGCTCTTCGGCACTGACCACTTCGCCGGTGGCGGCTTTGACGAGCGGCGGTCCGCCCAGAAAGATCGTGCCGGTCCCTTTGACGATGACGCTTTCGTCGGCCATCGCCGGGACATAGGCGCCACCTGCGGTGCACGACCCCATGACGGCGGCAATCTGCGGGATGCCCACGGCCGACATCCGCGCCTGGTTGAAGAAGATCCGACCGAAATGCTCGCGGTCGGGAAAGACCTCGTCCTGATTGGGCAAGTTCGCACCACCCGAGTCCACGAGGTAGACGCAAGGCAGATGATTCTCAAAGGCTATCTGCTGAGCGCGAAGGTGTTTTTTGACTGTCAGCGGATAGTAGGTTCCGCCTTTGACCGTGGCATCGTTCGCCACAATCATGCACTCCTGGCCCATGATGCGACCGATGCCGGTCACGATCCCAGCGGCGGGCACCGCCTCTTCGTACACGCCGTGCGCCGCGAGCGCCGAGAGTTCGAGAAATGGGGCGCCCGTATCGCATAGGGTCGTGATACGGTCACGTACCGGCATCTTGCCGCGCTCGAGGTGACGGGCACGAGACCGCTCGCCGCCACCTTCAGCAACGGTCGATGTGATCCGACGGAGATCATCGACAAGCCCCTGCATGTGGGCGGCGTTCGCGCGGAACGCGTCGTCTTTCCGCTTGAAGGCGGTCTCTAGGGCTTTCATCAGACTACCAGCCGCCTGTCGCCATCCAGCGGGCCATCTGCTCGAATCGGTCGGAGCCCCAGAACGGTTCGTCCCCGACGAAAAAGAACGGCGAGCCGAACACGCCGCGCGCCAGGGCAGAAGCCGTTTCGTCCTTCAAGCGCACCTTGATGGCCGGCTCTTGGACGGCGGCGAGAAACGCCGCGCGATCAACGCCCAAACCGGCGGCAATGTCGGCAGTCGCCTCGGCGGGACTGATATCGCGACCTTCGCCAAAGTAGCCGTGGCAGAAGGCGCGTGCGAAATCCTTCGCCGTATCGTCGTTCTGGTCCGCTAGCCAGTAGAACCCGCGCGCCGCGGCGAGGGTACCGTGCGGGAATCCTTCGGGAAGGACGCATGCGACGCCGAGCGCGCGCGCCGTTCGCATGATGTCCCGGGTCGCGTATTCCCCTTTGAGGGGATAGCTCAGAAGGGGACCGGTGCCGACCGTCTTGAATGCCGCACCCAACATGATGGGGCGCCAGACCACGGTACAATCATGATCACGCGCCCAGGCATCGATTTGAATGTTCGCGAGATAGCCATAGGGCGACGCGAAATCGAAATAGAAATCAACGGCTTGAGGCATGGGCCCATTCTAGGCCATGGCCCACACCGCGGCTACAAGGCTAGGCCTGTCATCCGGACGCTACCGCAGCGCCACCACTTCCGCGCCCAGCCACTGATCGAGGTAAGGGATCCGGTCATGGCCCCAAAAGGTCTCATCGCCGACAGCAAGCCACGGCGCCCCGATCATACCCGACGCCACAGCTTCCTCGACCACGGCTTCGTGGGCGGCCTGCCCTGCGCCGCTGGTCGCATACTGCTTCATCAGCGCACTGGAAAGGTGAAAACGGCGTAGGCCCGATACCACCGCATCGACATTTTTGAGCGCTTTGCCTTGCGCCCAAATGATCGACAGCACCGCCAGGGTAATCGTCCGCAGTTGCGCTTCGTTGCCGTCCGCCAGGGCGTAGCAGGCGTTGTAGAGCTCGTCACAGTCGAACGGCGGCGCCTCTCCCTCCGGTCGCACAAACGGCAGGCCGCGGAGCCGGCAAATCCGCTCTACATCGTGCCGCCAATAGGCCAGTTTCTGTTCTGGAATCGTCGGTCGGAAGCCGTCTCGGCCCTGGCTGAGCACGGTACCCAGGCGAACGGGTCGCCATCGCACCTCGCGCCCGTGACGCAGTCCAACGTCGTCGATCAGCTGCGCTGCGACATAGGAATACGGCGACCCGAACGCAGGGTAGAAAATGATTGGATCGAGGGTCATCGGGTCCGCGCTACG